>JADMIO011761690.1_pt1 | contig 88889 bp, 71 predicted proteins | sample 8958161 | NCBI WGS metagenome assembly JADMIO01 (sample SAMN16585339, study PRJNA669376) | soil metagenome | isolation source: Crop rotation soil | place: USA: Cullars Rotation, Alabama | collected 2011
GCCGCGACTTCAAGTCACGTGAATTCCAAGCTTCGGATCCCACTGTGCTGGAAAGTCTTTTTGATATCTGAACTCATGGTTAGAACAGTTTGAAATTAATAGTCAGGTATTTTTTCGGATTCTGCCTGAAATCGTACAACAGTTTAAGAACTTCCGAAGCGGTCTGATTCAAGCTGTTATAGAGCGTAGGATCTTTGATGAACCTGCCGGCAGTACCCTGGCCGTTCTGAACCGAATCCACCAGGTCGTTCATCTTCCGCATAGTTGTTCGAAATTCATCATACAACTCATCGTTGGTCAGGAGCTTGCCAAGACTTCCCTTCCCCTGGTCAAGGTTATCCGCCATCTTCTGGAACCGGGCAACCAGATCGTCAGCCCGATTGGCCAGGGTAGGATCCTTATAAATCTTGCCGATCGTCCCGTTCCCGGCTTCAACATAGTCCACCATTTTGTTTACCCGCTCTATTGCGGCGTCAGCTTTGCGATACAGCGCGTCGTCGTGCATCAGCAGACCGAAAGTTCCGTTTCCGGTGCGGGCGTCGCGAACCAGCAGGTTTGCTTCGATGACTGTCTTGTTCAGGTTATCGTAAATCTGGGAATCGCTCACCAGCTTTCCAAGAGTTCCTTCACCTCGATCGATACGATCGGCCATTTTCTTGAATTCATCGCTCAAGACGTCGAGATTGGCGATGAAATCGTTCGTGCCGGTGATGATTTTCTTGATATCGCCGGCCTGTTCGCCCTGAAGCTTTCCACCGTCGGGGACCACCTGCCCGGCCGCGCTGCCGCGGGAAATCTCGATGATGTTGTTGCCCAGCAGCCCCTGGGTCTCAATCCCCACCTTGGAATCGGAACGGATGATGTTCTGGTAGCTTTTGTCCAGTTTCATCGTCACTTCGACGGAGCGGTTAGGGTCCGCCTGCTTCGAAATTTCGACAGATTGAACATTGCCGATCTGCACTCCTTCGAGCCAGACCTCAGCACCTTTCCGCAGTCCGTTGGCGGAAGGGAAATAACCAATAATGGTGTATTGCGGTTGGAAGAAGCCGGATTCACCGCTGATGTAAAAGATGGCCAGGGCAAGTAACACGAAACTGGTGATGACGAGCATTCCGACTCGCAGTTCCGCCCATGCGACCGATTTTCGTTGAGCCATTTATCTATCCTCCCTAGCCAGCCAGGAACTTCTTGATATAAGGATCGTCGGACCGGCGTAGGACCTCGTCTGGTCCCTCAAAAACAATTTTTCCGTCACGCAGCATCAAAAATCGGGTATTGGCGATGCAAAGCGTGTTCCCCTCATATTGAAAAGTTACGTCACCCGTACCATCTGTAGCGTACATCGAAGAAAGCGTAAAGGCATCGCGCATCCGGTGCGTGACAAATACCCCGGTAACGTCCTGGATATCTCGCAATGCGATGATCAGTTCATTAATCTTTTTAGACGTCACCGGGTCCAACCCGGCGGTAGGTTCATCATAAAGCATGATCTTCGGTTTGCTGATCATCGCCCGCGCCAGCGCCACGCGCCGTTTCATGCCGCCGGAAAGTTCCGACGGCAGCTTGTCGATGGCATCTTCCAGATTGACGAAACGGAGATTCTCACGAACCAGGCTGTCGATTTCATCATCGTCGGCTTCGCTTTCGTAGAGCCTGTATGCAACGTTTTCCCTGACGGTCATAGAATCGAACAGCGCCGACTCCTGAAAAACCATTCCGATCTTTTGACGGACGTCGACCAGATCATGTTCCGCAAGTGCTGTGATCTCACGGCCTTCGACAAAAATCTCGCCCTCATCCGGCTTCTCCAGCCCCATGATCAATTTCAGGATCGTCGATTTCCCGGAGCCGCTGGCGCCGATAATGATTTTGGTCTCACCACGGAATACTTTGAAAGAAACGCCCTTGAGGACGGTGTTATCACCGTAGGACTTCGCGACGTTCTTCAGTTCCAGAACCGCTTCAATCATTGTGACTAAACGGCTGCACTCTCAGGCTAGCATTTGGGACGTGGCTCATGTGGTGTATTGAAGAATGACCCGAGTCAGGAAAAGATCAAATATCAGAATGAGAATGGAGGCAGCAACCACCGCCTGGGTTGTGGACCGGCCAACACCTTGCGTTCCACCATGGGTTCGCAGACCGCAGTGGCATCCTACCAGAGCGACTGTGGCGCCAAATATCAGGGGTTTCAGTAATCCCCCAAACAAGTCCATATAAACCAAGTTACGCCAGGCGGAACTCAAATATAAGTTTGCACTTATATGGAGCATGAGCACAGCGATCACCAGTCCACCGATGATACCCACGCCATCCGCGACAATCGTCAAAACGGGCAGCATGGCGATCGATGCCATCAATCGGGGTACCACCAGCTTCTTGACTGGATCCGTTCCGAGGGCCCGCATGGCATTGATCTGTTCGGTGACCACCATGGAGCCCAACTCCGACGCCATTCCGGAGCCGACCCGTCCCGCGATCATTAACGACGCCAGAACCGGACCCAGTTCTCGAACGAGAGAAACTGCAACCAATGACCCCGTCAATGCGGTAGCGCCGAAAGTCGAAAGGGTCTTGGAAGTTTGCAGAGTGAGAACGGCGCCAGTGAAAAATCCGGTCAACATGACAACACTGAGCGATCCGACACCGATGAGATCCATCTGAACGAGAATATCGCGAAGGTAGTAAGGATGCTGAAAAGCGCCCACGAAGGCCCTCGCCGCTAGAAAGGAGATGTCCTGTACCTCCTTGATCGCAGCTTTCGGCGTGAACGGCATCCCCGCTATCCTAACAAGAGAACGGCGAATTGCGAATGCTATACTCTGCAAGATGAGCAGAGTGAATGCCAACGCGGTAGCGAGCAGCCCTCGGTAAGATGTTGACCTTTCGAACTGCCGGTGAATCTCACGGCCAAGCATTGATTGCGCTGATCGAGGGACTACCTGCACACCTACAGATTGACTTCGATTTTATCGACAACGAGTTGAAACGCCGCCAGGGAGGCTATGGCCGCGGCGGACGCATGAAGATTGAACGCGATCGCGTTCAAATCCTTTCGGGCGTTCGGCATGGCGGAACAATCGGAAGCCCGATCGCCATGCTGATAGAAAACAGGGACTGGTCCAACTGGACCGAAATCATGGCGGTACGTGAACCCAATGATAAGGCGGCTGCGACGCGTCGGGTTACCCGTCCGCGACCCGGCCATACCGATCTGGCGGGAGCACTAAAGTTCAATCACACTGACGGCCGCAATATTCTCGAGCGCTCCAGCGCCAGAGAAACGACGGCGCGCGTTGCAGCCGGCGCCGTGGCAAAGCTCTTTCTAAAAGCCTTCGACATCGAAATCCTCAGCCATACGCGGTCCATCGGTGATGTACATGTGCCTGAGGGGTTCAACGTTACGTGGTCCGATCTCGAATCAATCCGTAATGATGATGTGGTCCGTTGTGTCGTGCCGGAACTCTCCGATCGGATGGTTGCAGCTATTCAGCAGGCACAAAAGGATGGAGACACAATCGGCGGCACATTCGAAGTGATCGCCCGGGGCGTGCCCACCGGACTCGGTTCCCACACCGCGTGGGATACACGGCTCGATGGGAAACTCGCTCAAGCCGTGATGTCGATCAACGCTGTAAAAGCGGTTGAAATTGGTGAGGGTGTACGGGTTGCCGACAGTCGAGGCTCAAAAGCTCACGATGAGATCGGCTATGACAAGTCCAAACGACGTTTCTACCGTTTTACGAACCGAGCCGGGGGTATTGAAGGAGGAATTTCCAACGGCGAAGACATACGCGTGGTTGGCTACCTGAAACCGATTCCAACACTGAAGAAAGCTCTTCAGTCGGTCGACATGATCTCCAAAGAACCCTTCGCTGCCCAGCATGAGCGCTCGGACACATGCACGGTACCTGCTGCTGGTGTCATTGGCGAAACGATGGTTGCGCTCATTCTTGCAGCTGCCATGCTGGAGAAATTCGGAGGCGATTCCATGGAGGAAACTCTCCGGAATCACAAGGGTTACCTCCAGCAACTAGGTAACTTCTGATAACATCGAAGTAATGATTCGTCCAATCATCCTTTTCGGTAGTGAGGTTCTCGATAAGCCTGCCGCGCCTGTCACCAACATCGGCGAAGATGAAGTGAAGCTTGTCCAGGACATGATCGAGACTATGTATAAAGCCCCGGGCGTCGGGCTGGCTGCGAATCAGGTCGGTGTGGGCAAGCGAATTATGGTGACGGATCCCACTGCAGGCGACAAGAAGGATCAACTCATCACTATTGTTAATCCGGAGATCGTCGCTGCCGAAGGCGAACAGTACGAAGAGGAAGGCTGTCTCAGCGTTCCAGGATTCTCCGCCGAAGTCGTCCGACCGAAGAAAGTGGTAATTCATGGCGTGGACCTGAACGGAAAAGAGGTCGTGGTGGAGGGAAGCGACCTGCTCGCGCGCGCCTTCTGCCATGAAATGGATCATCTTAACGGCAGGTTTTTCCTCGACCATCTCAGCTTTATCAAACGCGACATTATCAAGCGCCGGATCAAGAAGATGATGCGCGACGGTAAATGGGAATAGAACGCCACTGCCTGTGAACATCGTCTATATGGGGACGTCGGAATTCGCGGTTCCGACACTTTCCCGGCTTTTTGAATCAGGTTTCAAAATTACTTCTGTGGTGACCCAGCCCGACAAGCCGAGAGGACGCGGCCAGACGATGCAGGCGCCGCCGGTGAAGCGGAAAGCCTACGAATTACAACTCCCGGTTTATCAGCCGATTACATTAAAAGACGATCAGGCACGCAGCCTTCTTCAGGCGATGGAGCCCGATCTCATTGTCGTCGTCGCTTACGGAAAGATTTTGCCTCCATGGCTTCTCCGCCTTCCGCGATTTGGAGCCGTCAATCTTCATGGTTCCCTGCTACCCAAATATCGCGGAGCCGCGCCCATCCACTGGTCTGTAGCAAATGGCGAGAACGAAACAGGCGTCTCTACGATGCAGGTGGACGAAGGATTGGATACCGGTCCAGTCTACCTCTCCGAAAGAATTCTCATCCAGCCAGGCGACACGGTACCGGAACTTTCAAATCGGCTCGCCGCTATCGGCAAAGAATTGATGGCGCAGACAATCGATGGACTCGTAAACGGAACTCTGCTGCCGAAGGCACAGGACAATGAAAAGGCTACATATGCTCCAATTTTGAAAAAGGCTCATGGTTTCATCGATTGGAGTGATCCTGCCAGCGAAATTCACAATAGGGTTCGGGCATTCAATCCGTGGCCCGGAACTGTGACCCGATTCCGGGGAACCGTTTGCAAGATCTTGAAAACCAAGACGAGTGATAGCCCAACATCAACAACTACAGCCGGAACAATCCTGGCGGGAAAGGGCATCCTCTCGGTAGCCTGTGGTGACGGAACCACTCTGGACGTCCTTGAAATTCAGCCGGAAAACCGGAAGCCAGTGTCGGGATGGGATTTTGCGAACGGGGCCCGCATCGCGCCGGGTGAAAAATTCGAACGTATGACGGATAATGGGGTAGTTAAAGACCGTAATGAGAGTTGAGACCAACACCATCAAACCCTCACAAACTACATTCTCCCGTTGGGGTCTCGTCTTGATGGTGGCGATTCTGCTCGTTGCGGCGATTTTGAGTGCGCTGACCGCCATGCGTTTCGCAATCCGCGGCCGCGAAGTTGTTGTACCGTCGCTTGTCGGCAAGAGTCAAACGGAGGCCCAAAAACTGCTTGTTGATCGTAGTTTGGTCCTCAAAGTCTCGAGCAAACGTTTTAGTTCCGATATTCCGGAAGGTCATGTGGTCGATCAGATCCCGGCAAGCGGGACTCATTTGAAAACCAATCGCAGCGTGAAAGTGCTCGTCTCGCTTGGCGACCGGAAATACGCCGTTCCGAACCTCATAGGGACCAGCCTTCGTGCAGCACAACTGACTTTGGCTCAGCGGCGTTTAGCTCTCGGCAACACTCTTTATGCCCATACCCCCGACGGTGAACCGTCAACAGTTGTTTATCAATCCCCGACACCGGGGACTCAGGAAGGAAGCGATCCGAGCGTGCAGATTCTGATTTCACTGGGCCCGACAGAGCAATACTTCACGATGCCGGACCTCATTGGGCAACCTGCGGAACTGATGGCGTCGAGAGCAAAGAGCGAAGGGTTTAAGGTGGCCAAACCGACATACCGTAAGTATCCCGGAGTTGGACCTGGAGTGGTAATCCAGCAAAAACCGCAGGCTGGCTATCGCATTTCGAAAAGCGACCTTATCGTCCTGGATGTCAGCCAGTGACCATACGCATCGCACCCTCGATCCTTTCCGCAAATTTTGCTCATCTAGCTTCGGAAATTAAGAAAGTTGAAGAGGGCGGAGCGGACTGGCTGCACGTGGACGTGATGGACGGCCACTTCGTCCCGAATATTACGATCGGACCGCCTGTGGTGAAGTCGATACGACAGGCCACTAAACTCCCCCTCGACGTGCATCTGATGATCTCGGATCCGGACAAGTACATTCCGCCCTTTATCGAGGCGGGTGCTGACGTGCTGACGATACACGCCGAAGCCGTGGTCCACCTCGATCGGACGCTGGACTTCATCCGGTCGCATAATGTCAAGGTTGGCCTCGCAATCAACCCCGCGACGCCGATCAGCGCGATCGAACATGGACTAGGCCTGGCCGATATGCTCTTGATAATGACTGTGAACCCCGGCTTCGGAGGCCAGAAATTTATTGGCTACACGGTAGACAAAATCCGCCAAGCCCGTCAAATCATTGAGACCCGGAACCTCCGCTGCCTCATTGAAGTCGACGGCGGAATTGATTTGGATACGCTGCCCACGGTTGTGAAAGCCGGAGCAGACATTTTAGTGGCAGGCTCTGCGATATTCCATGCGCCGGATCCAGGGCGTAAAGTCCAGGAAATGGTAGAATTAGCAGCACCGCTTAGTTATCATTCGAAATTTGTCTGAGGAAGGACTTTGATGCGAAGATTGGCCATTGCGGCCTTGTTTTTGATCGTGTTGGGCTGCGGCCGTCGGGTTGCCAAGGAGCCGGTTGTTCAGGTTCCTCAAAGCGATATTCGGGAACCCGATCGTGTACTTTACGAACAGGCCATCAAGGACTTAAGGAAAAGTCGATACAATATCGCACGATTAACTCTTCAAACCCTGATCAACACCTATCCCGACAGCGAATTTCTGCCCGAAGCCAAGTACGCCCTGGCGGAATCATTCTATCGTGAAGGGACCTCCGCTAACCTCAATCAGGCCGAAACGGAGTTCAAGGACTTCATCACGTTCTTCCCTACCAGCGATCGGGCAGACGACGCGCAAATGATGATCGCAATGACGCATATTCGTCAGCTGGAAAAACCGGATCGGGATAATACCCAGGCGGTGCTGGCGGAAACCGAGTTGAAACGAATGGTCGAAAGTTATCCGGACAGTCCGCTGCTCGATGAGGCAAAAGACAAGTTGAGGGCTGTTCAGGAGGTGCTTGCCGACGGCATCTTTAAAGTCGGTAATCAGTACTACAACCGACATTCCTACACTGCCGCAGTGAGCCGGTATCGTGAATTACTGACTAAGTATCCGGACTACACCAAAACGGCGGATGTGCTTTTCAATCTGGCAGAGTCATTGCGCCAAACGGATAACTCGGACAGTGGGGCCTATTATGCGAAGATCGTAAGCGATCACCCACGTTCGTATCGCGTTGCCATGGCAAAAACCCACCTCGCAGAACTGAATCAACCTATTCCGGAACCTAATCCGGCCGCCCTTGCCCAACCACGAAATCCCAAGGCTGAGGATGAAGAACACAAAGGGTTGCTGCAAAAGGTTTTTGCCGGCGTGCTCTATCGCTCGCCGGTTTCGACCGATACCAGCGCATCGGCGGTAAAAGGCAGCGTTTTAGACCGACCTGATGCCAAGAGCTCGGAAACCGAGAGCGACGGATCGTTGAAGATCCAAAATAAACCCAGCCGACGCCGCCAGTAGATTTTGGCCGGCATCGCCCTGCCCGACATCCATCACATTGGATTCGATTTAAGCCGATGTGATTGCAAAAAAAACGGTGGTTCAATTGATGTCAAACGCTGAGAATTCCAGTGCCGGGTGCAGATTTCCCTGCTATTTTGGTCAGCTATGAGACGAACGATTTTGCTGGCTGACGACAGCTTAACGATCCAACGTCTTGTCACGAACACGTTTGCTGATGCGGACTTTGAAGTTGTTTCGGTCAGCAATGGCGAGGCGGCGATCCGTAAGTTTGAGGAAATACATCCTCACGTAGTCCTGGCCGACATCTATATGCCGGGCAAGACCGGCTATGAAGTCTGCAACTATGTTCGACATCATCCCACCGTAAGCGGAACGCCGGTCATACTCCTGGTCGGCGCATTTGATGTGTTCGAGGAACACAGAGCCAAAGAGATTGGCGCGACCGGGCACATTACAAAGCCGTTTGAACCTCAATCCCTGATTTCTTTGGTCGAGTCGGTACTGCCGCCGGAAGAGGTGGCTTTGGACGATACCATCATCGGACTGACCACCGAAACCCAGACCGTGAAGATCGAACCGGAGGTCGCAGCAAGTCCTGCGGCAAGTCCTGGAGCGAGTCCGGAGGTCCAGGCAGCAACACCCGCTGAAGAAACTGATCTCCTGGGCCTGGAATCCCTATTCCCGGAGCCGCCGGCCGAGCGGGCACCGAGTTCGCCCGAAGTTACGGATTCGGACATCGACCGCATTGCTGATCGCGTTATTCAACGGATTTCCTCGCAGGTCATCGAGTCGATCGCATGGGAACTCGTTCCCGACATCGCTGAGAAAATTGTTCGCGACGAAATAAAGAGAAGTAATGAAAGTTGAGATTTCGAAAACCTACAACGCTGCGGAGGTCGAAAGCCGCTGGTACGGTTGGTGGGAGTCGCAAGGCTATTTCAAGGCGGACAACAGGTCGTCACGCCCCGCATTCGTGATCATGATGCCGCCGCCGAATGTCACCGGCATGCTGCACATGGGGCACATGCTTGGCGACACCATCCAGGACATCATTGTCCGGCGCAAGCGGATGCAGGGATTCAACACATTGTGGCTTCCCGGAATGGACCACGCGGGAATCGCTACACAAAATGTGGTTGAAAAGGAGCTCGCCAAGCAAGGGTTAAGCCGCCACGATCTCGGTCGGGAGAAATTTGTAGAGCGCGTCTGGGAATGGAAAAGAGAATACGGCGGGATCATCCTGAAACAAATTCGCCGCATCGGTGCATCCTGTGACTGGTCCCGCGAACGCTTCACGTTTGACGAAGGGCTGTCGCGCGCAGTGCGCGAGGTTTTTGTCCGCCTCTACGAAGAGGGTCTGATTTATCGCGGTAAGCGGCTGATCAATTGGTGCCCTCGTTGCATGACCGCGTTATCGGATCTTGAGGTTAAACACGAGTCGAAAGATTCCAAGCTGTATCACATCAAATATCCGCTGAAAGATGTTCCCGGGACGTTTATCACGGTCGCAACAACGCGGCCTGAAACGATGCTCGGAGACACAGCGGTTGCGGTGCACCCGGACGATGAACGCTATCTCAAATATCGTGGGAAAGCCGCGATCCTTCCTCTCGTCGGACGCGAACTGCCGTTCATTCAAGATTCCGTAGTCGATCCTAAGTTTGGAACCGGCATCGTTAAGGTGACGCCGGCTCATGACCCGGCCGACTTCGATATGGGCGTGCGCCACAATCTTCAACAGATCAGCGTGATCGGTGAGGACGCGCGAATTACCGCCGCCGGCGGCAAGTATCAAGGCCAGGACCGAATGGAGGCGCGCAGGAACGTTCTGGCCGATCTCGAAGCGCAGGGATTCCTTGAAAAGACGGAATCGCTGCTCCATAGCGTCGGCGAATGCCAACGCTGTTCGACCGTCGTCGAACCGTTGCTTTCAGAGCAGTGGTTTGTGCGAATAAAACCACTCGCCGATCCGGCTATTGCTGCGGTTGAGCAGGGACAGACGCAATTCGTCCCGTCGAACTGGTCCAAGACTTATTACGAATGGATGTTCAACATTCGGGACTGGTGCATCTCCCGGCAACTGTGGTGGGGCCACCGCATTCCGGCCTGGTATTGCGACGACTGTGCGGAAATGATCGTGTCCCGCACCGACGTTCATGAATGCCCAAAGTGCAAATCCAGCAGGATGCATCAAGACGAAGACGTACTGGACACGTGGTTCAGCTCCCAGCTTTGGCCCTTTTCCACGCTGGGTTGGCCCGATCAGACTGAGGACCTCAAAGCGTTCTACCCCGGCAGTCTTCTGGTTACTGCTTATGACATCATTTTTTTCTGGGTGGCGCGGATGATGATGTCCGGCCTCAAGTTCATGGGCGACGTCCCGTTTCGCGAGGTGTACATCACAGGGATTATCCGGGATGCTGAAAAGCAAAAGATGTCCAAATCGAAGGGCAACGTCGTCGATCCGCTGGAAATTTGCGAAAAATATGGAACCGACGCCGTTCGTTTTGCTCTCGCGCGTATGGGTGCGCCGGGCACCGATATTGCCGTTTCCGACGATTTACTCGATGGCTATCGGGCGTTTGCGACGAAGATCTGGAATGCCGCTCGATTGATATTCAGGCACGTTGACGCGTCGGACCGCCTGGCTTCACTAAACGACTTGCAGCGCTCGAATCTATCGATTGCTGATCGTTGGATCTTGTCCGAATTGGCTCGCACTATTGAAGGTGTCAACAATTCCCTGGACAAATACAACTTGCACGAAGCGGCCCGCGAGATCTATGGATTCTTCTGGCACGAGTTCTGCGACTGGTATCTCGAGATGTTCAAACTCCATCCTGAACGCTCGAAGGCCGTGCTGATCCATGTCTTCGAAACAGCCTTGCGTTTGTTGCATCCATTCATGCCATTTATTACCGAGGAATTGTGGCAAAGCATTCCACATCGCGGCGATTCCATTGTCATTGCTTCGTATCCGGAATTTGAGCCGAAGGCGCTCGACGCCGAAGCTGACACCCAGATTACGACGATCAAGGACATCATTGTGAAGGTCCGAAACATCCGTTCTGAGATGGGGCTCGGCGCCAAACAACCGGTTGCCCTCCGGGTTGCCACCACCGATACCGCAACGACTCAGCTCCTTACCGGCGCGCGCGAATACGTGTTTAAACTCGCACAAGTCAGTGATTTGGAGATCGTCCCCTCGCTGGGCGATAACAAATTAGGTGCTCGTACGGTAGCAGCCGGCCTGTCAATTGAAGTTCCTCTCGCAGGCCTGGTCGATACCGAATCCGAACGGGCTCGATTGACAAAAGAAATGGAAAAGGTGCAACGCGAAGTCGATAAACTCCTCCGGCAGCTTTCGAACGCCAGTTTTATCGAACGCGCTCCGAGAGAGGTTGTCGAAGAAAACCGGCGTCGACTGGCTGATTACGAAGGCCAATCTGCAAAACTCAGCGAGAGCCTGAACCGCCTGATCTAAGAATCTGCCTAGAGTGCGAGCTTGATTTGGTGACATGACATCGATTGACATTCAACTGTTGCGTGAAATCCTGCTCGCCGCGTTACGGGAAGACGTAGGATCCGGCGATATGACGTCACGCTCCACAATCTCAGCGGATGCTCGCGGAGTCGGGCGAATCGCCGCAAAACAACCGCTGGTTGTCGCAGGCGTACCCGTTGCGGAAGAGATTATCCGCCTCGTCGATGGAACCTGTCAGTTCTCCAATGAAATAGCTGACGGTACCAGCGTCAATGCTGGCGCCATTTTGGTCGAGGCCACCGGTCCCGCTCGGGCGTTACTCACAGCCGAACGGACGGCCCTGAACCTCCTGCAACGCATGTCCGGAATTGCGACGCTTACACGACAGTATGTAGAGCGCGTGCACGGGACCAAAGCACGAATCGTAGATACGCGTAAAACCGCACCGGGTCTGCGTGTACTCGACAAGTACGCCGTACGCTGCGGCGGAGCGATGAATCATCGGACCGGCCTGTTCGACGGTGTTCTGATCAAAAATAATCACCTGGCATTCCACTCATCCCCGGCCCAGGCGATCCGAGCCGCGCGACGTCAAGTTGGCCATCTGGCCAAAATAGAAATCGAAGTGCACCACCTCGATCAACTTCTCGATGTGATTGAAGCCGGAGCCGACGTCGTGCTTCTCGACAACTTCACGCCAGAGCAAACACGGCGAGGCGTGGAGCTGGCCGAAGGACATGTTCTGCTGGAAAGTTCCGGCGGCATCACGCTGGACAACGTGCGCGCATTTGCCGAAGCCGGTGTCGATTACATCTCGATTGGCGCCTTGACCCACTCCGTTCCCGCCGTCGATATTCACATGAGGATCGTCCCGGAATAGCCATGGGCCGCTGACGCTGAGGCATGGACCGCAAAATCGACGAACTCCTTTTCGCCCTGATGCAAAACATGACCCTCGCAGTCTCGGGCGAAAGGTTGGCTCGCTCTCTCGGCGTATCGCACTCCACCCTTGTTCGCTGGGTCGACAAGCTTAGAAAAGCCGGAGTGGAAATCCGTGGCGAACTGTTTACGGGCTTTCGTCTTATTCGCCTGCCGGATGTCATGTTGCCCCAATTAATCCGGACACGTCTTCACACGCAATCCTTCGGTCGGAATCTTTATCACTTTTACGAAGTCGACTCGACCAATGCGTTTGCCTCCCGCCTCCTGAATCATGGCCGGAAAATCCCGGATGGCACCGTCGTCATTGCAGAATCGCAAACAGCTGGGAGAGGCAGGCTGGGCCGAAACTGGCATTCCGAACCCGAAAGCGGCCTTTATTTCTCGGTCATTTTTCGGCCGCGGGTCCCACCAAGCCTGGCTCCCCTGTTCACACTGACCGCTGCGGTTGCAATGCATAATGCGATTGAACGCCATACCAGGCTCGACGTGGATATCAAATGGCCAAACGATCTTCTCATCGGCGGCAAAAAAATCTGCGGAATCCTGGCGGAAATTCAAGCCGAAGTCGACCTCGTTAAGACAATGGTCGTAGGTATTGGCCTGAACGTAAACCATCAGAAACTCCCGGAGGAAATCCTCCAACGCGCGACATCGCTCCGAATTGCCTCGGGAAGCATCCAGTCCCGGTTGGAAATCTTTGCCGAGTTTCTGGAAGAGTTCGAAAATCTGTATCGTCATTTTGAAAAGGCTGGTCCAGCCTCCATCATTGAGCAGTGGACTGAACATTCAAGCTTTGCCGATGGCCGCGAGGTTGAAATCCACGACGGTGTAAAGCTAATCAAGGGTACGACTCGGGGGCTGAATTCGCTTGGAGCCCTCCGGATCGAGGGGAAAGACCGCAATATCGAAGAAGTCTACAGCGGTGACGTCATCGCCTGGAAGTGACCTCTCGATAATGGGCGGGGCTTTCGGGCGACGCGAATACACGTCTAAAAGGGTGAGGCTTTAAATCGAGTCCCAAGATTTGCGAGAAAAATAAGTCCGGCTATAATCACGTGAAATGCCGCGAATAAAGACTTTTTATGACGAGTTGGGAGTCGAACGTTCCGCCAACGCGGCAGAGATCAAACACGCCTTCAAGGAAGCAGCAAAGACCTTTCATCCAGATAAGAACCCGACTGAGAAGCAGATGTGGGCTCACGAACAGATGAGTCGCCTGAACTTCATTGTCGAAACGCTGTTAAATCCGACAACCCGCAAGGAATATGACGACATTGTCCGCAAATATGAAGAAGCTCCCCCGCTGACCCGGCGGCGCGCACCGCGCGAGCAGAACGCACTCGAGCGCGAATATGCGCAAGTTTCTGTCGAGATTATGAATCTTGCCGGAAAATATTCGAACTGCCGTCTGAAGATGATGATTGGGTCAATCATCGGCAGCGTCGCAGCCGTCATCTACCTCGCTGCGTCATACTTCCCACCGTTAATGGACTACGCAGAGGATTTTCCCATGACCTACGCCTTTTCATATTTCTTTGCCCTGATCGGGGGAGTGATGATCGTTATCGGCATGTCGGACTATCTTGGGCGTAGTCAGTATCGCCGTCGAATCCGGGAACTGGAGGAACGCCGCTCGCATCTCCGCGAGCGTATGTATGAAGTTCTGGAAGTTTCTTTTTGATGCTGTCGACTTTACGATAGCAAAATTCAGCGCCGCGGCCAGATTGGATTTGACCAATCCGGCCGACGGCACGATTCGTCACTGGGTCCTTTAGCCCCAAGCAAGTCCAGTCAGAACGATAGCGTCATTGTCTGGCCGGCCTGTGAGAAGAAACGCAGCTGGCCGGAACCAGCCTCGCCGCCAGCTCCGCTGTAGATTACGAATTCTGTGGTATAGCCGCCGCCATCGGCCAGATGCGGAAAGATCAGCTGCGACGCGTTTACAGTTACCCTTTCATCTGTGGGCATTGCGGTCGTAATGAGGAAGTCGCCCCGCGTATTGTAATCACCACGTAACCCAACAACGGCGATCGGCGTTGATGAAGTGATCCGGATCACACCGTGGAAGGGATATGGAATGCCGGAAATTAGCTCTTGCATGAAATGTGAGGTCTGGCCGCCCGGAGCGATTGACAACATGGTGCTCATTCCGGTCTGCGCGCCGTTCAGATCTGTCAGTTCCAGGTTGACAAGTGCCGTGGTGCTGGAGGGATTCGTGATTGCAACGCCGGTTTGAATTTGGCCGGGATAATCGCCGCACTCGATCTCGTACATCCGGAATGCGGTCGACGCCGAAACCGTCGGCACGCCGGCTTGGGACACGGTTACGCCATTATTCCTGAACGTGAAGATGGCCAGACCTGAGGGAGCGCCACTTCCGGCTGCTGGGGTCACGTGGACGGATCCAAGGGTGATAGCGCTTCCCGCGCCCGAGGTTCCCAACTGAACGGAAGACCTGCCCGGTACTGTATAAGGAAATGTCGTACCAAACTGGCCTTGGACCGTCAATGCTAACGGCGTCCCCGCGACCGAACCGCTCCCTTGCCCATAAAATTGAACGACGCCGGAGATCGGCTGATCCGTCGGATTCACCAGCACAACTTGTGTCGTCCAGCCGCCCCCATCCGCGAAGTGTGGCATGTAGACCGTCGTTGAACTGGAGGTGGACAGATTGGTCGTAACCGGCAGTGTGGTAATTAAGAATTCCGATCGTTCGTTGGTGTAGCCGAGCAACGCGATCACACCGACCGGAAGCGAGGCGCTGAATGTCATTGTCCCTTGAAACGATGCACCCGCGTTGAACGGCGCCTCGGTTAAGAATCTTGCAAGTTGCCCGTTCGGGCCGATCGTGAAACTGCCGTTCCCGAAGTTCTGTCCAGCACTGTCTGTGAAGTAAAACGAGATGGTCACAGATGAGGAATTCGGATTTGCGATTGCGACGCCGGTATTGACCGGACCATTAACCTCCGCAAAGACGCGTCCCGACTGCACAGGGGCAGTGGCCGGGACGCTGGCCTGACCCACCAGGACGCTATTCTCACGAAATTGAAACGTAAGATAGGACGCGGGTGTGCCGCCGGAACCGGCTTGTAACGTCGCATATCCTACACCCACGCTGCTACCGGCTCCTCCCGTATCGAAAGTCGCGGCGCCGCGGTCGTTTATCGAGTAGTTTTGCGAATTGACAGCGATCCTGGCGGTAGAATCCATCGCCCTTACAACCCGGCTATATCTCGGCGCCGTTGCGTTACATTGCGCCCACCCATTCCCTACAAATATGCCCAGAAACAACGCACATATAAGTTTCACCCTGCCCATAACTCACACCTCTTCGCCCGAAGCGATGCAGGTGTGTGACCAGGGGAATATAAAGAGGTTATGGTTCTTCTAGTGGTAACTCGACTCCATTACAGTACGCAGGACATTCGCTGACACGGAGGTTCTGGACCGCATTATCGACTCTCTGATGCGCAATGTCGTTTCAGGAGGTTTTTTGCTGGGCAGAAACAACGAAGCGTTCCTTGGACCTTGTTTTCATCTGGAATAAGGTGAAGTCGCAACCCGGAAAAATTCTTTTGATCGCACCCGCTATAACCGGGTGAAGTTCGCCAAAGGTAGTTTCTATGTTTGGTGTGTTTAACCGATCATTTCCGATGATGCGCATCTCACCCGGATTAAAGCGTACTCCTTCAACTTCCAGGAGTTTGCAACCTTCCCACGCAGCATGCAGGATGGAGGCGCAGCGCTCCTCAGGTGTTCCGGACAGACCGTGCTTGCGTTGATACAGAAGGCCAGGCCGCCCTTCGGTCAGGTCGATACTGAAGTTGCCCTCATGACCGACGAGCAGAATACCGGGCCCTTGATAAATGTGGCTGTAGTCATGGACGTCAATCAGGAGGTGGCCCGAAACAGCCTGCCTTTGAATCCATCCATGAAATACCGGAATAAACCTTCGAACTTCGGCAACGCTCTCCGGGTTGCTAACGAAGAACTTGACTCCAATTTTCTCTAGTTCCATTGCAGATGTTATATGTAGGCCGCCCCGACCCGGCGCGCGGTAATACGGTCGTAACACGCATAGGCGGCTTCAATGAATAACTGAGCCTCTTCAATCGTGCGATGTACCTGATCTCGGGTGTGCTTCTGCGGTGGCGCAGAATGCCGACTGAATAAGTAATGCGCGAACTTGCCGCCGGCGTACTTGTCGTGGAACAGTTGTGTGTCGTAGAAACGTCGCCGAAATTCATTCACCAGGGTTTCAGGTTCGTCGGTCACATCCAGAAATTCTGTTTTCACCAGCGCGCGGACGGCCCGAAGCATCGCGCGATAGGCGAGTTCATCGGCCTGGGGATATTCACCGGCATCCATATGGATCTGACTCTCGAAAACCAGCCTTTCGGCAGACGCCAGATCAAACTGTGATACCGAAATGACTTCTCCCGCACATTCACCTACACCCATGTCTCCGATCGTAAACACGCGCGGGTCACCCCAATCCGAATAATACGAAGGTTCCGTGTCAAATGCTGGGACACCCGACACCTGCTCGATCATCTTTCTCAATTCCTGTTTTCCCGTCCGATGAACGAATTCCTGAAAGCTTTCTCCCGTTTTTCGCTCCTGCACAAAACGCTGAGTAATGCTGTCGACAAACTCCGGAACGCGTTTCGACGGAACCGTCCCGATCGCGAGACCATATGCGCCGGCGTTGTCGCGCCACTTGCCGCCAAGAACCACCTGAAAATGCGGCACTTTGCGACTGTCGATCGTGCGGCTTGTTCCGTAAAAACCAAGATCCGCGATGTGGTGTTGTCCACACGAATTAAAGCAGCCACTGATTTTGATACGAAGATTCTTTACAGCCTCATCGAGGTTGAAAAAGTTCGATGCAAGACGCCTACGGAGCTCTCCCGCCAGGCCCCGCGATGATGCAATCCCGAGTTTACATGTGTCTGTCCCGGGACAAGCCACAACGTCGACGATCGTGCCGGAACCCGGCTCACCGAGTCCGATCTGTTTCAGCTCTTTATAAAGTTCGATAAGGTCCGCCTCACAGACCCAACGCAGCAAAATATTCTGCTCTACCGTGGTCCGAACATTCTCGCCAGTGAACCGGCGGGCGATCTCAGCCAGTGCCCGCATCTGCCACGACGCAAGGTCGCCGAGAGGGAGCGTTACCATCGCCGCAGCGTAGCCCTCTTGCCTTTGGCGATATACATTGGTCGCGTACCAATCGTCGAAGCCGGCGGGCCGTGCCTGCCCGTTCAGAGTTGCCGGACCTCGCAGAACCGTCTCCGTATAAGTCGGGACATTCGGAAGATAATCCGTCCAGCGTGAGTCGCCGGGCATGATCTTGCGTTCTTCGAGCACAAGCTCGCGAAATTCTTCGAGTCCCAGTTTGCTCACCAGAAACTTGAGGCGCGCCCGCGATCGATCTTTCTTTTCGCCGAGCCGCGCAAAAACCCGCCCGATCGCCTGCGTCGTTGGAAGCAATTCCTCCTCGAGCAAAAATGAAGTGAAAAGCTGCGCGTTATGAGGCACGGATCCCAGACCACCGCCCACATACAGCTCAAAACCGCGTTTCTCGACGCCATGATCCATTCTCTTGACGGCGACAGCTCCAACGTCGTGCATATTAACGAGTCCACACGCGTGTTCCTTACAACCTGAAAAGGCGACTTTGAACTTCCTTCCGAAGCCCTGCGTGTCCGGATGGCCCAGCAGAAACTTCGCGCAGGCTTTCGCATAGGGAGTCACATCGAAGGCTTCATCTCGACAAACACCGGCAAGCGGACATGCGGTCACGTTGCGGACGGTGTTGCCGCAAGCTTCGCGCGTCGTGATACCGACTGCGGCAAGACGTCGCATCAAGTCGGGTGTGTCTTCGATGTGAACATAATGAAGTTGAAAGTCCTGACGGGTCGTGACGTGAATAACTGCGTCCGAATACTCCTCGGAAACATCGGCCAGCACATCCATCTGATCAGGAGTCACACCACCGAAAGGGATCTTGATCCGCTGCATGCCGGGAGCGTCCCAAAGCGTTTCCGGACCTTTGGTTAAAACACCATTGGGATACTGAAGGTTCTGTTCCTGAAGTCCGTCATTGCGGTGCCCATTGTCATAACGTTGACCATAGGTCCCACGGCGAAGGCGGGTCTCCGCAAAGACTTTCTCATCGAGCTTGCCTTGTTTCCGAAGCGTCATCTCAGTCTGAAAAACGTCGATTTCGTCCGCAAGCTTTGGATCCATACTCCCGCGAAGCCTTTCCTCCCAGCTTGACACTCACACCTCCTGAAGGGGCCAATATTAGCTCGTTTACGGATTCCACGGCAAATGGGGGCACTTTCTTAGCGTTGGTCCACCCTGTCTACATCAGTTCCACTGTAACGCCACCGACGCCGCTGCGAACTCGAATCATAATCTTGTCTACGGCGTCGTCGACACCACGATGTGTGTAGGTGTGGTCGTTACGATCAAATGAGGGCGCACTGATATTGGACAGAAAGCTGCCTTCCGCTTGAATGGTAATACCGGCTTCACGCGGCAAGAGCAGCCGAACCTGGCCGACACCAACATTGATCTCAGTGTCGGGCCGGATCTCCTTGAGGTCCCCGGTAAAATCGAGTTCCGTGCGTCCAACGCCGCCATTTACTCTCAGTCGTTCAACGCGCGCATTACCCAACCCTCGGATGGTCAGGTTCCCCACACCGCTCTCAATATCAAAACTTGCCAGCTGGTTCTTAACGGGATGATCAAACGAAACATCCGTACGCCCGACGCCGCCATGCAGTCGAAACTGCCTGACGTCTAGATCCGTCATATCCAGGTGGGAATCACTCACGCCCGTCGAAAAATCCAGCTCTAAGGGAATAGCGTCACTGAGTCGCAGAATAAGGTCGCTTTCTCGCCTGCTCCCCGGCCCAAACCTGCGTCCCGAGTCTGTCGATAGGGTCAAACGCGCACGATCGCCTTCAACGAAGTCGAAACGTGGCGAAATCCGCCGGGCATCATAGTCGAGATTGAAAGAAAACAGCTCGCTGCCGTGGGTCGGCCTCACCTCCAGGATTCCAATGTCGTAGTTCAATCGCACTGCAAGCCCCTTGGTGTTTCCAATGGGTCGGCTGTCTTTCATGGTCTGCATATTGGCCGGCCCGCGGTCGCCGAAGTGCATGCAGGAGGTCAGTGTCAGCATTAAAGGCAAAGCCAGAATGCGTGTCATGGCTTCTGTGTCGGACGCATAATGATTTCGCTGATGAAGCTGTTCGACTCCTGCATCACCAGCATCCGGACGGCATACGCGACGTCTTCTGCACGCAGCATTTTGTTTCGGGCCTTTTCCGCTCTTTCCGAAGAGCTGGTTGTGGCGGTCGAAAAAGACGTGTCTGTCGATCCTGGGCAGACGACACTGACGCGGATTCCGTATTGCCGTACTTCCTCGGCGACGGCTTCGGTAAAACCCACGACAGCGAATTTCGAAGCGCAATAGACCGCACGATTCGCGGATCCGACCTTCCCGGCGATTGAGGCAATGTTGATGATATGCCCCGTCTTGCGTTGCGTCATAGACGGCAGTACGTAACGGCAGGTGTAAAAAGTTCCACGAAAGTTTGTGTCAATAAGAGTCGAAAAATCGTCGTCGCTGAAACCGGTGACAGGACCAAAGATACCTAGCCCTGCCGAGTTCACCAGAATGTCGACAGGACCGAGCGTGGATGCGACCTGGTCGAGCAGAGCATGAACTTGCTCTTTATTGCGAACATCTGTCGGAAAAACACTGGCACTCTCACCGATTGCTTTCGCTGTCGCCTCAAGCTCCGATGTAGATCTGGCCGCCAGCGCCACCCGCGCACCGGCGCGCGCCAGCTCAATTGCAATTGCTCGCCCAATTCCCCGGCCTGCTCCCGTAATGACCGCAACCTCGTTTTGAATGTTGATCATGGAAACTCCACTCAGCGATTTATAGTAACTCTCGACGAACAGCTCTCCCCGGACAAATCTCACAAACGGCGGTGGCTCAGTTTGTGCCGCGGAGCGGCGGCATTTTCCAAGCCACCGGCTTCAAACCGGTGGTGTTTAAGTGCGAAGAATGCAAGCGCCGTAGGCACGGCAGACGTCTTTCGTGCCTATGGCACTGATTATGTTGTTTGGCAATTTTCTCCACCGGCTAAAGCCGATGGCTAGGAAAATGCCGCGCTCCGCGGCTGAATTCGTGGAACTGAGACGCCATTACCTTCTGGCCATAGACCCTCGCTCCACTGAGAAGTTAAAATTTTGCGGCAACATGCGCCGGATTATTTCTGCGTATTCAGCTCAGAGTCGAATCCATACCGCGCGGGAGTTTCTTGTCGATTTCGCCGAACAGGAGGTCTTGTTCGTTGCAGCTAGCCGGCCGGCAGCGGACGAGGTAGTCCGCGGTCTTGTCCTGGATCACGGCATGAACTCTGGCGTGCATCGCTTCACTCTTCCATTCCTCGCCTTTGAAATCGCCGGCGCACATATGGCAGCGGACGGTCTTTCAGTCTTGTCCGGTGTGGCGGTCGACGCATTAGCCGCGCGCGCGACCGAGAGTTGCCGGAGTCGTGGCGTCCTGCATTGGTTCGAGCCGATCGCAACTACGCCGGGATATTTCAGGGCGCTGGCTTCCACCATTGCCGACTTACGCATGAACGACGTGGACCTCGAAAAGCTGGCGGCAAGCGGGCGGGCCGGAGCTGATCTGGCCGAACTCGTCCGTGCCTTTGAAGCTGCACTCCATGAGGCGCGTCTCGCAGACCTGCCGGTGATCTACCAACTTGCGTCGGGCGAACGTTCACGTTATCGCGGAATGCCACTTCTACTCATGGACGTCATCCCTAAATCTGTGGTCGAGCGGCGGTTCATCAAGTCGCTCTTGCACGACCCTCCGGTTATTCTCGCCACGGTCCACTCGCGAAATGAGCCCGCAATCGTGGCTTTCGAGGAAGCGTTAGGAGTGGTCGCGAAATCTCTGCCGGATTCTGAATCCGATGCTCTCGGGCGCTTGCGAAAAGGCATGTTTTCGCCGTCTGCAACGCAAGCCGGAGGCATGGATTCGACTGTCGCATTTCGCTCTGCGAGTGACGAAAGCCGGGAGGCAGTCGAGATTGCGAGGTCTATTTTGAACTTTGCGCGGATCGGCGTGCAGTTCGACCGGATTGCCATCCTGGTGCGAAACGCAGACCTGTATCAGCCGCTTATCGAAGACGCCTTTCGTCGGGCCGAGATTCCGGGGTTCTACACGCACGGCAGCAAGCGTCCCAACCCAACGGGGCGAGCCTTCCTGGCGCTGCTGGCTTGCGCCGCGGATGGGTTGTCGGCCTCACGATTCGGAGAATATCTGTCCCTCGGACAGGTTCCGGAACCTGAAGAGCCCGTTGCGCCAACCTGGGTGCCGGTCCAGGGCGAGCTCTTTCCCGCTATACCATCTGAGCCAACATCACCGCGTGTGCCAGTCGAGTCGGTTCGGGCTCCGTATGCCTGGGAGCAATTACTGGTCGACGCGGCGGTCATCGGCGGTCAGGACCGTTGGGAGCGGCGTCTGACGGGACTCGATCGCGAGATTGAGAGACAGATCGACGAAATCCGCGCGGAGGACGAAAGCCGTCTCGTCCACCTCGAGCGCCAGCGCATGCGACTGAGGGACCTTCGCCGATTTGCCATTCCTCTGATCGACAGACTTGCTCGCCTGCCCAAATCCGCGATTTGGGGAGATTGGCTGGATGCACTCGAGCAGTTAGCGACGCATGCTCTGCGCCAGCCCGAAGCCGTTATTAGTGCTCTGGAAGAGTTACGTCCAATGGCGAACGTCGGGCCCGTGACTCTCGACGAGGTTCGTGAGGTGATCGGCCACCGCCTTACATTCCTGCGAACGGAGCCGGCGGAAAGACGCTATGGCAAAGTCTTTGTGGGCACCATTGGTGAGGCGCCAGGTATGTCGTTCGAAGTGGTGTTCGTTCCGGGACTCGGCGAGGACATCTTTCCGAAGCGCGCGTTCGAGGACCCTTTGCTGCTCGACGACATCCGCAAATCGGTGAGTCCGGATCTTTCGGTTCAAGACACACGGGTCGCGGAAGAACGTTTTCTTTTTCACACCGCCTGCGGATCGGCAGCACGATCTCTGATCATTTCCTACCCGCGTATGAATCTGGCTCAGGCACGACCGCGCGGTCCTTCGTTCTATGCCATGGAAGTCGTGCGGGCGATCACGGGGCGAGTACCGAACCTGCAGGAATTGCAACAGATGGCGGCGGACTCATCGCAATCGCAGGGAGGCTGGCCGGCGCCGCGAGACCCGGCCGTGGCGGTGGATGACACTGAATTCGACCTTTCGTCAATCGCTCGTCTCCTCCGGATACCGCTTGAAGAGGCCAAAGGTGGCGGCCGATATCTGATGCTCGCAAATGAAAACCTCGCCAGGTCGTTGCGCAGCCGCAACGATCGCTGGCGCGGCACATGGACGGAGAGTGACGGGATTATTGACGCGGATCCGGCGACGCTCCAGGTCCTGTCGGACCATCGGATCTCCGCCCGACCGTATTCTGCAACCGCATTGCAGCAGTTCGCGGCGTGTCCCTATCGGTTCCTGCTCTATGCGATTCATCGCTTACAGGCACGCACGGAGATTGCACCACTGGAACGCATGGATGCGCTCACGCGAGGCAGCCTCTTCCATTCCATACAATTTCATCTGCTCACTGAACTGCGGGACCGCAATCTTATCCCGATCACCATCGCAAATCGGAATGCTGTCATCGCGGTCGCCGATGCTGTCATCGACAGGGTCTCAGAAACTTATCGGGAGGAGTTGGCGCCCGCAATTCCGCGGATATGGGAAGGTGAGATTGAGGACGTGCGTTGGGATGTCCGGGGCTGGCTTCGCGAGGCGACGCAAGCCGAAGACGATACCGCCTGGAAGCCCCGTTGGTTCGAGCTATCGTTCGGCCTTCCGCGGAACCGGGCATGCGATCCCGCGAGCGCGTCCTCGCCCGTCGATTTGCCCGGCGGCTTGCACCTTCGCGGATCCATCGATTTGATCGAAGAACGAAAGGGCCGGCTTCGGATCACGGATCACAAGACCGGCAAGGTGCCGACATCGCCACCTGGGTTTACTGGCCGAGGGGAAGTCCTTCAGCCGGTGCTGTACGCGCGGGCCGCGGAAATCGTTTTGCACAAACCGGCAGAGAGCGCATGTCTGTTTTACTGCACCGAGCGGGGCGGCTACCGCACGCTCGAGGTTCCCATTAATGATGAGTCACAGGCCGCGCTGGAGCGGGTGATTCAAACCATCGACACCTCGCTTTCCACCGGCTTCCTCCCTGCCGCGCCACGCGACGCGGCCTGTACATGGTGCGACTATCGGGTGGTATGCGGCCCGTACGAGGAGACGCGGATCCGCCGCAAACCAGCGGACCGTCTGGAACCGCTCGTACAAATACGGAAATAGTGTGAGCAACGACGGACACGCACGGGAAAGGATTCGCAATTCCCTTGACGAATCGCTGATGATCGAAGCAGCTGCCGGAACCGGCAAGACGTCCGAACTCGTTCGGCGTATCGTCAACATGATCCACAGCGGCCGGGCCTCTGTAGATCGTATTGTCGCCGTAACCTTCACTCGAAAAGCGGCGGGAGAGCTCCGCCTGCGGCTTCGGGCCGAACTGGATGCGGCCCGCACTTCCGCGCGGGATACGCCAGAGATCCAGCGCCTGGAGGATGCGCTATCGCGTCTTGAAGAAGCGCATATCGGAACCATCCACGCGTTCTGCGCTGAACTGTTGCGCCAGCGCCCGGTGGAAGCGAACATTCCTCCCGGTTTCGAAGAGCTCGATGAACACCAGTCGACGCGGCTATACAACCGGGCTTTCGACATCTGGATACAAAGTGCGTTGCAAACGATGCACGAGGGCCTGCGGCGCGCACTCGCCCGCCTCGCCCTAAATACCAGGAACGAAATCGAGGGGGGACCGCTTCATCGCTTGCGTTGGGATGCCCGACAATTTGTGGAATGGCGAGACTTCCCTGCCGACTGGCAGCGTAAGGAGTTCGATCGCGACGCCGCGATCCACCGGCTGCTTCCGGAAATAATCGAGCTATCGCAGAGTATTTCCACATGTACAGACGCTCGAAATCCCCTGCGACGCCACCTCCAGTGCGTACTGGATTTTGTCGAGCGGCTTCGACGCGCCGAAGACATGCAGCAGTACCGCTACGACGAACTCGAGGCGCTGCTCCTTCGCCTGATACGCGACCTTCATCGCTATCACACGAAAGGTCCCAGAAAATTCTCGGCCACGGTTTCACGAGACGACCTCATTGCAGCTAAAGATCGGCTGCTATCCAATCTGCAGGAATTTGAGCGCGATGCAGGCGCGGACCTTGCGGCGTTGCTTCAGAGCGAGCTTCGCAGTCTCGTCGAGACCTACGAGGACCTTAAAGCCCGGGCCGGAAAACTGGATTTCGTAGATCTGCTTATCCGTACGCGCAATCTACTGCGAGACGACGCGGAAGTCCGGCACTTCATGCAAAACCGCTTTACCCACATTTTTGTGGATGAGTTTCAGGATACCGATCCAGTGCAGGCGGAGATTCTGATGTTGTTGTCCTCAGACGATCCGGCCCAAACGGATTGGCGACAGGCGCGACCGATACCGGGCAAACTCTTCATGGTTGGAGATCCCAAACAGTCGATCTACAGGTTCCGCCGCGCCGACGTCATCATGTATCAAGATCTTTGCCGGCGAATGCAATTAAATCGCGTCGGCATCGAATATCTAAGTTCGAGTTTTCGCGCGGTACGACCAATCCAACAAGCGGTGAATGCGGCTTTTGCGCCCGAAATGACGGGCGACACCCTCAGCGGACAGCCTTCATACGTCCCATTAGATGAATATTCCGTCCCCACAAGTCAACCGAGCGTGATTGCCCTGCCTGCGCCGATGCCGTATGGCGTGCAGCGGGTGAGCAATAAGGCAATCGACGAATGTCTGCCGGGAACCGTCGCGGCGTTCATCGCGTGGCTGATTCAGGAAAGCGGATGGACTGTCAGGGATCCGCTGCAGCCGGATCGGCGGATTCCGATCGCCTCACAGCACATCGCAATTCTATTTCGCCGCTTCATGTCTTTCGGGGATGACATGACGAGGGAGTACGCGCGATCCCTTGAGGTTCGTAACATTCCGCACGTTCTCTGGGGAGCGCGATCCTTTCACCAGCGCGAAGAGGTCGAAACCCTGCGCGCAGCGCTGAACGCCATTGAGTGGCTCGATGACGACCTCTCGCTGTACGCCACCCTCCGGGGTTCATTATTCGCCATACCCGACAACCTCCTGCTTCAGTACTTTTTGACAAAACACCGCAGTGACCGCCCGGAGTTCGCACCCATCGAATCTGCGGTTGCGCTGATCCGCGACCTTCACCGCCGGCGAAACTGGCGGGCGACCGTCGAAACCATAAATGAGCTGCTCGAGAAAACCCGCGCCCACGCCGGTTTTGCGTTGCGACCCTCGGGTAGTCAGGTACTCGCCAACATCTATCGTGTTTGCGATCTGGCTCGGACTCATGAAGTGTCCGGCGGTCATTCCTTCCGCGCGTTCGTGGAACACCTCAATGCCCAGGCGGAAAGTGAAGATAGCGGGGAATCTCCGGTTATTGAAGAAGGAGCGGAGGGAGTGCGGGTGATGACGGTCCATGCCGCGAAAGGACTGGAGTTTCCAGTTGTCATTCTCGCGGACATGACTGCGAATATCGCAGCGCAGAATCCCGACAAACATGTTGACGGCGACCGTCGCCTGTGCGCTGCTCGAATTTTGAATTGTTTACCATGGGATCTCATCGATCATGAATCGGAGGAACACGCCCGCGACGAAGCCGAAGGCGTAAGGGTCGCCTACGTCGCAGCGACGCGCGCACGCGACCTTCTCGTGGTCGCCACTGTTGGCGATGAACAGCGTGAGGGCTGGCTTAAGCCGCTGAACAAGGCGTTATATCCGAGTCGCATAAACTGGAGATCCGCGCGCACAGCACCGCTTTGCCCACCGTTTTTGGAAACCACAGTCCTGAAGCGTCCTGTCGAATTCGATGGAACAACGGATGCTTCGGTCCAACCCGGACTTCACATCCCGGAACAGGGCGAACATGAGGTAGTGTGGTGGGATCCTGCGCGACTCCGGTTAAACGTCGAGCCCAGCTTTGGTCTGCGGCAGAAGGACATTTTACGAGATGATCATCAAGACCGTGCAAGAGCCAGCATTACCCAATATGAAAACTGGAAGAGCGAGCGCAGTCAGATTCTAACGGTAGGGCAACAAGCAAGCCTTCAGGTGTTTTCCGCGACGGAGGCGGACGAACCTCCTCCTGGATATGCAGACGCAATCCGTATCGCGCGCGTTTCCCGATCCGGCATGCGTCCGCACGGCCCACGCTTCGGGGCCCTTGTGCATCTTATCCTGCGCGACGTCGACTACGGCGCCTCTCCCCATGCTATTGAACCTATCGCGCAAACTCATGCGCGCCTCATCGGCGCTCCGGAAGAAGAAATTATTGCTGCCATCAATTCCGTTTCCGGCTGCCTTAAGCATGCACTGTTCGATCTTGTCCGAAAATCAGTGGTTGTGCGCCGCGAGTTCCCAATAGTCGTCAGAACCGAGAGTGGTGCAATCCTCGATGCTGTGGTCGACCTTGCTTTCAAGGACGACGCAGGGTGGGTTGTCGTCGATTTCAAAACCGACGCCGAGGATCCCGCGCGCCTCGCCAAATATCGGCGGCAAGTCGGCTGGTACACTTATGGATTCGATATGATCACTCGCCAGCGTACGACTGGCTGGCTGCTGCACCTATGAAATAACTTGGAGGGGCTGCAATGAAACTAAGCGAGCTGTTCTTACCCGAATTCGACCGCGAGATGACATCCACCAGAAACACCCTTGAACGCATTCCCGAAGACAAGCTGTCCTGGAAGCCGCACGAAAAATCAATGCCACTCGACAGGTTGGCCGGACATCTTGCAGAGCTGGCAGGCTGGGCTGTTGTCACCATTAACCAGGATTCCCTCGATTTCATGCCTCCGGGAGGACAACCATATCAGCCCACTGTGGCAACATCACGAAAACAAATCCTCGAAATATTCGACAAGAATCGTGACGCAGGACACAATGCGATCGCCGGGGCCAGCGATGAACACTTGATGAAGAATTGGACGCTGCTGCGCGCGGGTCAAACGATAATGACCATGCCACGCGTTGCCGTCCTGCGTTCATTTTGTATGAACCACTTGATTCACCACCGAGCTCAGCTGGGGGTCTACCTGCGGCTGAACAATGTTCCTGTTCCATCGATTTACGGGCCTTCCGCTGATGAAGGAACAATGTAACATTGTTCTCCTTTCCGGCGCCTGTGGTTGATCCGGGACAACTCAGCGGGAAATGTCGTTTCTCAATCGGCACTCGTGGCCTCCGTACAGGACTCTCGTCACCGGCCCGGCCGCTCAGCTTTCTTTTAAGGCAGTTATCGCAACCTATACATCTGAACGTGGATTGCCGCTCACCAATCGTCAAAAAGCAACAGGTAAGCGGCAAGACCCGATAGGTATCCTTGTGTCGGATGAGTAGCCGACATCATGTCCTGTCTGGGTCGAAAGCCCTATCAAGGAACGCCTGCAGAAGGGGAACTCGCAGCGTCGGGACGGCACACGGGCTCGCCGGTTCGGAGCGATTTTGCGGTTGTCAATCGGACAGGCTGAGAAAAAACCTTCAGAAAACAGTTCTTAACATTACCAACGGTTTACCGTCGATTAAGAGCCTAAATCATTGTATAAAGGTAGCGTCAATTCATGGCTAGGACGGGCAAGGATGGCCAAACGACCCATTGTTTTTCTCGGGACGGCGGTCTTATTTTTTATCACAGTTGCCACGACGATTAACTTTGCGCAAAAGCAGGTGGCCTCTCCGGCCGCCACTCCCAAAAAGGCTATAAATCGGCCTGCGGTGAACACTGCGGTGAAACCGCCCGTGGTGAACACACCCACTGGAATGCCTTTGGAGGTGCAGGAGACGATTGTTAAGCAGTATTGCTCCGGCTGTCACAACGACAGGCTGAAATCCGGCGGAATGTCGCTCAGCCAACTGGACTTAGCACATCCCGAAGCGACTCCTGAACTGGCCGAAAAAGTGATCAGGAAGTTGCGGACAGGGTTGATGCCGCCCGCCGGTATGGCCCGTCCGGATTCAGGAATGACGAAATTCTGGCTTGCAAGTCTTGAGGGCAGGATGGACCGCGAAGCTGCTGTTCACCCAAATCCAGGCAAGCGTGGATTTCAGCGCCTGACGCGAACGGAATATGCGCGATCGATTCGCGAATTGTTCGGAATCGATGAGGACGTTGCGGCACTTCTTCCACCCGATTCTCTGAGTGGAGATGGATTCGATAATTTGGCGGAAGCGCAGGGATTCTCAGCAACGTTGACTGAAGGCTACATGCGGGCTGCGGCGAAAGTGACCCGCGACGCTCTGGGTGATCCCAAAGCCAATCCCACCTCTGAAGTCTTCCGCCGGCCACGCTTGCGATCCCAGATGGAGCACGTCGACGGGGCGCCCTTCGGCACACGCGGCGGCATTTCGCTGGTCTACAATTTCCCGGCCGACGGCGAGTACAGTTTCCGCTCGCTGATGTATCCCAACTCTCTCGGTGCGCTGCTGGGCTCAAACATAAAGGGTGAGCAGCTCGATGTGGCGATCGATGGAGCCCGGGTTGCGCTGCTGGATATCGATCAACGAATGAATGAGAGCCAACCGACTGGATTGAATGTCGTCACCAATTCGGTCTTCGTCAAAGCTGGACCTCACCGGGTTTCTGCAGCTTTCATCGACAAGCATTCGGGACTGCTCGACGATCACATCTCGCCTATCGAGAACACTCTCGCCAGTATCGATGCCAGCGATACTGGAATGGTCACAGTCTTCCCTCATTTGCGTGAGTTCGAAATATCTGGCCCATTCAATGTTACCGGCGTTTCGGATTTTGAGAGCCGGGCGCGCGTGTTCACGTGCCGACCGACCAGCGCGGACGAGGAACTGCCGTGTGCTACGAAGATCGTCAAAGATCTGGCAACGCGGGCATACCGACGGCCGGCAACGCCTGAAGACCTCGAAGGGTTGATGTTGTTCTACGACCGCGCCCGCAGAGGCGGAGATTTCGAATCCGGAATCCGCATGGCAACTCAGGCAATTCTGACGAGTCCCCGGTTTGTCTTTCGTTTCGAACAAGTCCCCACCAATGTCAGGGCTGGTCAGTCTTACCGGATCAACGATGTCGAACTGGCATCGCGGCTTTCCTACTTCCTTTGGAGTGCACCGCCCGATACCGAGTTGTTGACTGCAGCAATCCAGGGAACCCTGAAGGATCCTCTGGTTCTTGAAAAACAAGTGCAGCGGATGCTCAGCGATCCGCATTCGGAATCGCTTTCTACCAAATTTGGTTACCAATGGTTGCATTTGGCGGATCTGGATGGAATCAATCCCGATTCGTCCTACTATCCCGATTACGATCAGAACCTGGCCGATTCGATGAAACGCGAAGTCGAGCTGTTCTTCGACAGTATTGTTCGCGAGGATCGCAACGTTCTGGACCTGCTGACTGCAAATTACACATTCGTCAATGGACGTCTGGCGCGGCACTACTCCATTCCAAACCTGACCGGCAGCCAGTTCCGCCGTATCGAACTTGCTGAAGACTATCGGCGTGGATTGCTCGGGAAAGCCGCAATACTGACACTGACGTCAGTACCCGACCGGACGTCGCCGGTCTACCGGGGCAAGTGGGTAATGTCGGTATTGTTTGGGACACCGCCACCACCTCCGCCACCAACAGTTCCCAAACTCGAGGAAACCTCAGCAGTGGTTGGAGGTCGGCCGTTGACCGTCAGGGAACGGCTTGAAACACATCGCGCCAACGCGGCTTGTGCGTCTTGCCATCGAATGATCGACCCTATCGGGCTGGCACTCGAAAACTTCGACGTGACAGGCCTTTGGAGAACGATGGACCGGACCGCCTCTATCAATAGCGCCGGCCTGCGCGTGAGGTCGCCGGGAACTGCAATCGATACCAAATCACAGATGTTTGACGGAACGCCCTTGGATGGGCCTGCCAGTCTCAGAGAGGCTATTTTGAAGCATTCTGATGCAGTCATTCAGAATCTCGCGGAGAAATTGATGGCTTATGCTCTGGGACGCCGGATCGAATACTTCGACATGCCGACCATTCGTTCCGTCACGCGCGACGCGGCGAAGAATAACAATCGGTTTTCATCATTGGTCCTTGGAATTGTTAAAAGCCCGGCATTCCAGATGAACAGAGTCGAAGCGGTCACGTCGGACAAGGACTAGAAGGATGTTTGTTACCAAGAAACACCTGCCACGTCGTACGGTCCTGCGCGGATTAGGCGCCACCATCGCACTCCCTTTCCTGGAAGCGATGTTACCGGCGATGACCCCGGCAACTCCGACAAAAACACGCCTCGTTTGCATCGAGAATGTCCATGGGGCCGCAGGCAGCACTAAGTTCGGAATTGAAAATAATTTGTGGGCGCCATCTGCGCAGGGTCGCGACTTCAGCCTGAGCAAGGGCAACCTTTCGTCATTGGAAACTCTGAAGGATCACATCACCATCGTCAGTAACATGGATATGCATGGCGCCGAGGCCTGGGAGCTACCGGAGCTGGGTGGTGATCACTTCCGTTCGAGCGCTGTATTTCTGACTGGCGCTCATCCCAGGCAAACGCAGGGCTCCGACATCTTCTGCGGAACCTCCATGGATCAGGTTTTCGCACGTCGCTTCGGGCAAGACACCCCCCTGCCCTCGATCCAACTTGCAATTGAAGGTTCGGATCTCGCCGGCGGCTGCGCCTACAACTATGCCTGCGTCTATATGGACTCGATCAGCTGGGCGAGTCCAAGGAAGCCCCTGCCGATGGTGCGCGACCCGCGGTTGGTGTTCGACATGATGTTTGGTGCCGGAGCCACTTCCGAAGCCCACCCGGAGCGTATGGAGACGGATCGCAGTCTTCTCGACTGGATTAGTCACGAAGTTGCCGCGATCAAGCCGACACTTACCGTCTCGGACCGCAGCCGTTTGGATGACTATCTCGACACCGTCCGTGAAATCGAGCGTCGCATTCAACAGATCGAAGAGCGCAACCGAACCGGTGAAATCCGCGAACTGGCGACTGCCCCTGTAGGCGTTCCGGATTCATATGATGAGCACGTGAAATTGATGTTTGACTTGCAGGCAGTGGCCTTTGCCGCCGACATCACGCGAGTCACTTCCTTCAAAATGAGCAGAGATGTCTCGGGCCGTGCCTTCCCGCATAGTGGCGTCAATGCCGGATTCCATAGCGCCTCTCATCACGGAGAAAATGAACAGCGGATCACCCAGTTCGGGCAGATCAACAGTTACCATGTCAGCCTGGTTGCGTCATTCATCGAGAAGTTGAGCAAAATGCGGGAAGCGGACGGCTCCGTCCTGGACAATTCGGTGATCCTGTATGGATCACCGATGGGAAATGGAAACCTGCATAATCACAAACGTGTTCCGATGCTGCTTGCTGGTCATGGTAGCGGACGGATCAAGGGCGGTTTACATCTGAAAACACCAGATGGTACCCCGGCAGCTAATTTGTATTTGACTGTGCTTCGTAAGCTCGGCGTTGACGAGCTGACCGTATTCGGCGACAGTACGGGTGAACTTGCGCTTTGAACTTCTTAAGAAATCTGTTCATGCCAAATAGATGGATGCTTAGCGTGACAGTGATTGCCTTGGTCTGGGCTACGGCAACTATTATGGCTGGAGTCGAGGACACACGTGTTGTGGACGCCGCCATGCGGGGCGACAGGGACGCGGTTCGCAAGCTGATCAAACAGGCGGCGGACGTCAACGCCGCTCAGGGCGATGGATCGACCGCCTTGCACTGGGCGGCCTCGAAGGGCGATGCCGAAATGGCGCAGCTGCTGCTCTATGCTGGAGCCAATGTCCGCGCGACAACGCGCATCGGCGGCTATACTCCGCTGTTTATGGCAGCGAAAAGTGGCGCCGCCCCTGTAATAAACGTGCTGTTGAAGGCGGGCTCCGACGCAAACTTGAAAGCTGTCGACGGGTTGACGCCGCTGATGTTGGCCGCCCTGTCCGGCAGTCGCGAAGCGATACGGTTGTTGACCGAACGCGGCGCAGAAGTGAATGCCAGAGAATCGGAGCATGGTCAGACCCCGATGATGTTCGCTGCCGCTTTCGACCGGCCGGATGCCATCAAGGAATTGGCCAAACGCCAGGCGGATCTCGATTTGGCTACCGACATCCAACAGCCACCACCAGCCGCTGGAGGTTTCGCTCCGTTTAATCCAGTTGTAAGTTCAGGGCAGCAACGGTCAACGGGTCAGACTTTTTCCTCATCTGCAGCCTCGAACGGCCAGGCTGGGTCAGCTGCCCAGCGAAGCCAGCGTCCACCAGCAAATCCGCCCGCGGCCAGTCCTGGCCCGAGCCAGCGCGGACCCCAACAACAACCTGCTCCCGCTGTGACGGACGCTGAGAGAACGCCGAAGAGCCCGCGAGGAGGTCTGACGGCTCTCATGTATGCCGCCAGGGATGGGCGTCAGGCCTCGGTCAAAGCGCTGGTCGAAAGCGGCGCGAAACTGGATCTACAAAGCGGCGACAAAAGCACTGCGCTTCTCATTGCGACCATCAACGGTCATTTCGATGTCGCGAAATACCTCGTGGATCGTGGCGCTGACGTCAATCTCGCCAGCATCGACGAAGCTACTCCATTGTATGGGGTTCTGCACGTTCAATGGTCTCGCGAGTCTGAACGGCCTCAGCCATCGATCAAGCAGGAACGGACATCCTACCTCGACCTGATGGAACACTTGCTCGATCACGGCGCGAATCCTAATGTAAAGCTCAGCCGAATCCTTTGGTATACATCATTTGGCAATCCGTACGACGCTGCAAGCGAAGTCGGAACAACGCCCTTCTGGAAGTGCTCGTCCGTAGGTGATGTCGAGGGAATGAAGCTGTTGCTTTCCCGGGGCGCCAATCCCTACGTAACGAACAAGGACGGAGTCACGGCCTTGCTTATCGCTTCAGGCGCGGGCACTCATGGTAATGACGATATCGAAGCTCCCGCCGGCCGCCTCGCTGCCGTGAAATACCTGATTGAGGATCTCCATCTCGATGTCAATGCGTCCGACAACGGTTCGACGTTCCGTGGGGAATTTGTCGGAAATCAGGCTCAAGCACAACAGGGCCCGCCACCCGGCGGATTTACTGCGCTCCACAATGCTGCATCCCGGGGCGACAATGAGATGATTCTTTATCTGGTCTCGAAAGGTGCGAGAGTCGACGCGGTTTCAAAATCCGGGGCCACTGCCGTCGATATGGCAAACGGACCACGGCAGCGCATCCAGCCCTACGCTTCGACAATCGCACTGTTGGAGATGTTAGGAGCGAAGAACAGCCACAAATGTGTGTCGTGCTAGCTCTGGCGAGTTAGACAAAGCCTCTGATAAACCTTCAGATAAGTAAGGTAGTCCCTCTCTGAAAAGGTAACGAATATGATGCGGTCCAGCCCGCTGTTCCCTTCTGTTACCGCGCTCTTGACTGTTTTGATCGCAACGTTTGAAGCTTCTGCGATTGGATAGCCATAGATCCCCGTTGAAATCGACGGAAATGCGATGCTTTTGACCGCATGACTGTGTGCCAGCTCCAGACTCTTCCGGTAACATGCCGCCAGGAGGTCCGCTTCCCTGCCGTTCGCCTGACCGTAGATCGGGCCTACAGTGTGAATCACCCATTTGGCGGGTAGATTGTAGCCCTTGGTTATCCTGGCATCTCCTGTCTCGCAGCCACCCAATGATTGACAGGCCTGCAGGAGTTCGGGGCCGGCCGCCCGATGAATAGCTCCGTCGACACCACCGCCACCCAGAAGGCTTCGATTGGCGGCATTGACGATTGCGTCCACATTCAAAGTTGTAATGTCACCCTGGACAATCTCAATGCTCGCCATAAAATCCAGCAGCTTCTAATGCGTCGGCAATCCCTCTTTTTTCCAATCGCGCAAACCGCAATAGTGAACTTTCTTAAACCCTGCTTTGATGTATGCCTCAGCAGCGCGCGACGCGCGCCCACCACCTCCTCAATAAAAAACAATTTCGGAATTTTTTGAGAATTCCTCCATGCGCTGCTCAACCTTGCTCATCGGAATGTGGAGGGCGCCGGGAATCGAACTACTTTCGGCGACTTCCTTGGGTTCGCGCACATCGATGACAATGGGCATTCGGACGGACATCAGCTTCTTCTTCAATTCAAGTATAGGTATTCGTTCCGGTACTGTTTCTGACATACGTTTTTAGATTACTCCACACGATCCGTTGTTATTGAATAACACCGCCCTTGAAATCCTCAGCCGCTTCCATCAGATCTCGCGGTTTTCCGAGATCACGCCAATAATACTCGTCCGCACGAAAGCCGAGGATCCTTTCTCCGCGCAATGCCAGGTCGAGGTAGGCGGTGATGATAGAAAACGCATTTTCCTCCGGCAGCAAATCAAGCAGGCGAGGCGAAATCACATGGATGCCGGAGAATGCGAGGCTCAAACGGGTGGGATTCTTTGTCGGCTGACGGCCGCAAAGCTGCAGGTCCTCGTCAAAGAGGAGATATCGCGAGGTCTCACGATCCTTCACCGCGAGTGTCGCAAGAGCCTGAGACTTCACGTGAAACTGCACCATTCGGGAAAGATCGATCGTGCTGACGACATCCACATTATGCAGAATAAATGGCTCGTCACTGGAATCATTCAGGAAGAACCAGGCGGCTTTTTTCAAGCCTCCGCCGGTATCGAGCAATACATCCTCACGAGAAACCTCGACGCGCATCCCGAACTTGTGATTGGTTTCTAGATAATCGACGACCATGTCGGCAAAGTGATGCACGTTGACAATGACATCGTCGATGCCGAAATGACGCAACCGCAATAACGCGATTTGCAGAAGTGAGTAGCCGTCGATCTCCACCAGAGCCTTTGGCCGAGCGTCCGTCAATGGTCTGAGGCGCGTTCCCAATCCAGCCGCCAGAACCATGGCCTTCATCGTTCAAGCTTCTCCAGCCCGAGATGGCCGACGACCACCTCAACTCCACTCCTGCTACGAAGATGTTTCGCCATCTGCTCGGCAAAATAGACCGAGCGGTGTTGTCCGCCGGTGCAGCCAAATGACACCATCAAATCCTTAAAGCCCCGGCTCTGATAATTGCCGACACTGGCTTCGACAAGCGAAAAGACATTGCCCAGATACTGGTGAACCACTTCCAAATGGGCCAGATATTCGATCACCGGTACATCTTTTCCGGTTAGCTTTTTGAACCGCTCCTCTCGGCCGGGATTTGGCACGCTTCGGACATCGAAGACGAAACCACCACCGTTCCCGCTCGGGTCTTTCGGCAGACCATCATGGAAAGAAAAGCTGAAGATCCGCACGACCAGCCTTTGCGGTTCCGGGACTTCGCTGCCGATCTGTTGCAACTTCTCGGAACGAAGCATGCTTTTGAAAGCATCGATCAGAGTAGGAGTTTGAATCGCCAGCTCGGTGTTATGAAGGAGCCATCGCAGATTCTTTAAGGCATACGGAACGCTCTGCAGGAAATGCTCCTTGCGTTCAAAGAAACCGCGGAAGCCATACGCACCCATTGCCTGCATGATCCTGACGTAAACATACGCATAGTAATAGCGCATGAACTGATCACGATTCAGGTCGATGAGGTTTCCGGCCGCCGCGAGGTAATAATCCAAAAGTTGCTGGCGTAGATCGGGAGGCAGATCGGCTTTCGCATCGAACAAGAGCGATGCGATGTCGTACTGTAACGCGCCCCTGCGACCTCCCTGGTAATCCAGAAAAAACGGATGCGCATCACGCAGCATGATGTTACGAGACTGAAAGTCGCGATAGAGAAAATAACTGCAATCGGTGCTCAGCAGAAAGTTAGTCAGCCGATCGAAGTCGTTTTCGAGCGCCTGTTCGTTGAAGGGTATGCCCGCCAGGCGAAGAAAGTAATACTTGAAGTAATTCAGATCCCAGGCGATGGATTGTCTATCGAAGCTGTCGCGCGGATAACACACCTGATAGTTCACGTCGCGTCCGGCTTCAATCTGGAATCGGGGCAACAACGCCACGGCCCTTCGATAAGCGTCCACCACGTCCGACTGGATCGTCTCGCCGTTTCGACTTTTCAAAAGAAACTGAAACAACGTCGTGTCGCCCAGATCCTCCAGCAAATACGCGCCCTCGTCGAGGTTTGTGCCATAAACCAGCGGCACAGGCAGATCGTGTTGCCGAAAATGCTTTGAAAACTCGATGAACGCCACGTTCTCTTCGCGCACGTCGTGAAGAATACCTACCGCAGTCTGGCCGCCACCGACGAGCCGAATGATCCGTCGGCCAGACCCGCCTAGTGCTCCTTGAAGCGGCTGCGTTCGCTCAACAAGCGACTGGAAATGCCGCTGAAAGAGTTGTTCAAGAATCTCCATATACGCAAAGATATCATTGATGACGGACGGAAGCTGTGAACCCTGTATATGCTTCCAATCGACAGTTTGTTAACGCCATTCGTGCTTGGGATACTTTCGCTGGAGCTCCGATTTGATGCGCGGGTAGTGTTCACGCCAAAAGTTGTCCAGATCCTGCGTGACCTGAACGGGACGCATGCTGGGAGCAAGAATATGAACGCTGAGCGGCACCCGACCCATGGCGATTCTCGGCGTCTGGGTGACACCGAACAATTCCTGGATTCTCAGTGAAATGTAAGGAGGAATATCGGATTCATAAATGACCTTGGGACTGCGTCCGTTCGAAAGAGTCGCGCGTTCGGGTGCGTACTTGTCGAGTAATTCCCGCTGATTTGCGGATAGCCAGGAGGTCACGACAGGCCTTACTTCCCTATCCTTTAATTCTTTGTAGCTGACGGCACCAAAGCAGATTTGCTCAATAATATGCCGCCGGTCTTCGTCGCGAATTGGCGGTATTTGGAGATCGGGACACCATTCTGCCAGCCGATTCAGGCGGACGATCCACTGATCGATCGCATGATCCCACTTCGGGAGTGTCAACCGGCCATTGCATATTTCGTTCGTCAGCAGTTGTGCTGCTCCGTCGGCCGGAGGCGGTTCGATGCGTTTGGCCGCGATCACAAGATCACGGAAACGCTGGATCTCTTCGGCAAAAACCCGACGGGTCGCCGAATCAAAGGAAACATTCAATTCATTATGAATGTCATCGGGAAACAATTCCTTCAGCCATTCGAATTCGATCGCCGTAGCCAACCCCAGAACGGTGTTGACCTCTCCCGGACGGCCGCCGATTTCCTGAACCTCGGCAGCGACCAGAAGTGAACTCTCCCGAACCATACTGTCGCGTTCAAGAGAACCGCGGCGGCCATGGATAAGCTCACAACGTAAACTTCCTTCATTCAGACGGCGCGCCACCCGATCGCTGAAACCAATCAGAATGCACTTACGCAATGCCTCCTCGATCAACTCGACGGGATCCATGTCCAACCCGTGTTGTCCTGCAATCTTAAGAAACTGGCGGTGCAAGGGGCCAACCTGCCTGGCCACGACGCCATGGATACCCACCGCCCTCAGCGTCTCAATTCTGAACCCGTTCTGATTGGCGTACTCCCACGCACGGATTAGAGTCCAGAAATCGGAGGAAGCTTCTTCGCCGAAAAGGTCGGCTCTCTTTGAAATGACTTCTTTGCTGGGATTACGGACAAGGAGATCGCGTCCTTGAGTAAGTGCCGCAACCAGGCAAGCGTGATACACGCAGCCGTATTGCCCGGCGGCGAGTAGCATTCGCGAGTAGCGCGGATGGACCGGAAACGCCAGCATTCGCCGTCCGAGTTCGGTAATCGCGCTATGCGTCACCTGCCCGCGAATTGCGCCAAGATCGATCAACAAATCTTCCGCGTGCTGTAAGGCGTCCGGGGCCGGAGCATCCAGCCACCGAAAACGCTGCAGATTCTCGATTCCGGCAGCTTTTAAAGTAAGGACTATCTCCGAGAGGTCGAGACGTTTTATCTCCGGCAATTCCTGCGGAGTCCGCTGCGCGTGTTCCGCCTCCGACCAGAGTCGGATGCAGGTACCCGGCGCTGTTCGTCCGGCGCGCCCGGCACGTTGATCTGCACTCGATCGGCTGATGCGCTCCACCAACAAGGTATTGATACCCCGGTTTGGGTCATAACGTGGAATGCGCGCCAGACCGCTGTCGATAACCGAGCGAACGCCGTCGATGGTAATCGACGTCTCGGCGACGTTCGTCGCGACCACAACCTTAGGCTGATCGTATTGCGCGACGGCCGCATCCTGATCGCGCGTGGGCAGTTCGCCGTGCAACGGAAGGAGAAGATAGCCTTTGGACTCGGATCGATGGCGAATGGCCTCCACAGTACGGTTGATCTCATACCCGCCAGGCATGAATACGAGCACGTCGCCACCAGTGGAACGGGCCGCCCGTGAAAACGCGTCCGCAGCAAGGTCCCAGACTGGCGGCGCAGAACTACCCGGAGACCGAGGCAAATATTCGATCTTTACCGGAAAGGTGCGCCCTTCGGATCTCAGGACGATGCAGGGATTGAGATATTTCTGCAGTGCTTCTTGTTCCAGAGTGGCGGACATGACCAGGATGCGTAGTTCGGGCCGATGTTGCTCCTGGATGTCGAGAGCGCGAGCAAGACTGATGTCCCCGTACAAATGCCGCTCATGGAATTCATCGAAGATGATCGCCTGAATTCCCTCGAGCGTCGGATCCTGAATCATCTGGCGCAACAGGATGCCCTCCGTCTCGAACTTGATGCGGGTCGCCTCGCTAGTCTGATTCTCAAACCGGATCTGGTATCCGACTTCGCGCCCCAAATCCACCCGGAGTTCGTGAGCGACTCGAGAGGCAAGAAGCCGCGTTGCCAGACGCCTGGGCTGAAGGATGACAACCTGACCGTCACTCAGTAGTCCATGCCGAAGAAGCATCTGTGGTACCTGAGTGGATTTTCCCGAACCGGTAGGCGCCTGCAGGATGACCCGACGGTTTGAATGTAACGAGCCGACGATTTCACTCTCGATTTGATATATCGGAAGCAACTTTGCGCGGTATGAAGTCAGTTGAAATTTGCGGCCATCTCAGCGGCTAATCCCCAAGTGTGGATAGCAGGCGCGCCATACGTTTTGAACGGTCACTCGCAAATCGCTGGATGCCGGCGAAGATGGAATTTGCGTCAAGATGAGCTTCGGCTATTACATCGGCTTCGAGACCGCCTGTTAGCCACTGATTGTCCCAGTCGGAAGTCAGAGAGTATTCATCAGTCAGCGATCCCACGTTGCGCAGGGGCCACAACCGACGCGTACCGCTCATGACGAACATGAGGTCCTGAAGCGCGGCTTCAGGTAAAACCGAATGACGATACGACTCGGGCTGTCGGTCAAACAGCTCTTCGCTGATTGCCGCGATGACTTTGACGTTGATGCCGGCAGCCTGCAATCTTGGCAGCACGCTGACCAGATTGAAGGTCGCGCTCGATCCTTGCGCCACGACATAGCCGTGCTTCGGCTTCCCCGGTGTGAAATCGCGGATCACATACAAACCCTTCGCAGCGGCCCGCAGGTCGGTATCCGCAAACGTGTTGCGGTCCGCGACCTTGAAATCCGGCCGCGCAACCTCAATAACGATGATGCCTACCTTTTTTTCACGGGCGGCGATCTCCGCTGCGGCAAAATAACCGGGCGCAACATCGTTGTAATCCCAGAAGCTCAGATTGATGACCTGACCGCGGGGAAGCAGCTTCCAAACCTGCGGCGAGAAGATACCGAAGTGTGTCCGCGCATCCGCAGCAGTCTCCGGTCCGGAATGACCGGCAAGGATGTGCAGAACGCCCGTTCGGAATTTGCTGTCTTGATTCTGCTGGCTCCAGACTCGCGCAGGAAGATACATCAGGGGTGTGAACGCGCCGTAAGTCCCGCTGAATGCCCAAACGCCCGAGAACTTGTCCGGATCGGTCGATGCGCTCTGACTGACCAATCCGATCGCCGTCGATGCGTTCCCCGCCTCCTGAATTGCGGCTTTGAGTCGGGTCCCTAAAGGATTGGTCTCCGGATCGTAGTGGCCCCAGATACTCCCGTGCTCCAAATTCACCGACTCCGAAAGATCTGCCGCCAATGTCAGAACACGATTGCCGGTCACGTAGTTGAGCCATTTAACAATTTCGGAAACAGCCCGTCTCGCCCCAGCCACTTCTCCAGCCTTGCGGAATAGCGCAATCTTCACCTGCTTTTCCACGCCGGAAATCGAATTCTTCAAATCGAGTGTCTGAAGTTCCTCGGGAAGATTTTGGGGAAGAAGACGATCATCAAGGAAAGGATCGTGCTTTACATCGATGCGGAGAGGAAATTCGTCTTTGACGGTGTCTCCAATTTCGACCAGCCTGTCGGCAAGCCAATCCCCGAGGCCATTCTTGTCCAGGACGGAAAGAGCAGTATCGATGTTGGTCTTGAACTGAATCAAACGTTCTCGCGGATCGTTCACGGCGCCATCGCGCATGCCCACGAACTCCACGCCATAACGTTCCTCGAAAGTTCGTGCCAGATTGACGATGTACTCCGCGTTCATTTTGAATCCGTAAGGATGGCTTGAAAATCCGACAATTTGATCGCCGGCTCCCGGAATCTTTCCGTTGATCGCCGCGGGCCAATATCCTTTGATTGTTTTCCCGAACACGATCATCGGCCGGCGATCGGCAGGATCCCAGTCCTCCATTTTCTTAAGAACGGCGAGAATTTCTTCATAGTTGTGGCCGTCGGGAATGGAGAAAACATTCCAACCATAGGACGTCCACTGCTCGATCAACTTGTAGCCCTCGAACTTACGGTTTACAACGGCGCCGATCAGAGCATCATCAATTCCAGCATTGTTATCGGAGAAGAAGACACGGAGGCGTTTGCCGACCTGCAGGGCGATCGCCTGCGTCTTAAGCTCTTGCGCGTGCCCGGCGCACATCGCAAACTCGCCTTCGAATGCGATGACTTTCGGTGAACCCATCGGCGCACCGACAATATCCCAGAAAGCGGCTTTTCCAGCCGCTGTAGCAATGCCCACCCCCGAAGGACCGCCGTTCACATCGTTGGTTACATCAGTCGATTCAATATGCCCGGACAGGACGCGAATCCCTCGCCCCCTGGCTTGTTCAAACAACGGATGATCGGCAAGACCGTGCTCGGCTAACAATGTCTTTAACGGTCCAGCGCCACGGCGAAAACCTAAAGCATCGACGGACAAAATGGCATCGTGCGGAGCAACGTGGTAGCGCCGATCCCCGGTCTTACGAAACTTCCGGGACAAGGCTTCACCCATGATCATCCACAGCGCATAACAGGTTGGCGCGCAGTGGCCCGCCGCAAGCATGAATTTATCGGCATATGGATGCTTCGGCCGCCGGTAGTCGTAGCGCAGACCGCCCATGCCGGGGCCGGCAAGATGCATCGCCGCGTTGAACGGGGTATACGCCAATGGTCCGCCAAAATGACCGGTCTGAGAATAATTACCCAACAAAGTGAGCGTCATGCATGTCATGAAGCCAATGTCTTCGATCTGCTGACGTTCTTGGTGGGATCCGGATAACTTCAAGGACGCTGATGAGACCTGAACGCTCATTTTCTATTTCTTACCCTCCCACCGGATTATTCACTAATCCATTCTCAATTCTCAGCCGAAATTTCAGTTCTCGGCCTGTCGCAAGACCTCTAGCGGCTTTTGCCGCAAAATTCGGAAACTCGCTGCCCACCCGGCAGCGACTGCAATGACGCCGGTGAGTGCCGAGGCAAAAACCACCGGCAGTAGCGGAACGGCGTAGATCGCGTGAAACAGACGGTGGATCAGGATCAGGCTGAAAGTGCAGGCTAGAACTGCGCCGATAGCACCTGCCGTCATGCCGATGATCACAAACTCCAAAGAAAAAATCTGCACAATCTTCCGGCGAGTGGCGCCGATTGTTTTCAAGATCGCGACCTCGCGCGTTCGGCGATAGCGAGTTCCCGCAATGGCTGAGGCGAGAATAATGATTCCACCCAGAATGGCAAACCCGGCCAGAAAGCGGACGGTCACGCTGATTCGATCGACAACGCTTTGAATTATTTCAAGAACATCGGCTGCATTGACGACGGTAACCGTAGGGTACTTGTCGAATACCGCGCGCTGCAGACTTGTTACGAATGCCGGTTGCACTCGAATCGCGCCATAGTAGATGGGCGCAAATCCATGGAGCGTAACAGGCGAGACAATAAACTGATTGTTCGCCCCCAAGCGGCCCGCGTCCGTGCGTCGGACGCTCGCCACGCGCGCCGATAATGGCGCCCCTTGTATGCTCCACTCCAGCGTGTCGCCGACATTCAACTTCAGTGTGTCGGCCGCACTTTCTTCGACAGAGACAAGATTATCCGACTCCCCGTGCGGCCACCACGAGCCGGAGAGGATCTCCGTCGCTTTCGGAACATCCTCGGACCAGGTGAGCGCGAACTGAGTCCGGAAGTAACGCTGCTCACCCTCGCTGAGCTGGATTTGTTCTACGGGGATGCCGTTAATTCGAGACAGTTGTCCGGCAACCGCGGGCGAGGCATCGGGCAGTTCGACAATTCCACGCTGGGAGTGCAGCAATTTCCATAGCGCATCCTTTTCTTCTGCCGTGACATTGACCAGAAACACATTTGGACTGTCCGGCGGTGCGCTGAGCCGAAGCTGGTCCAGCAGCGAATCCTGGAGAAGTTGCACGGTCAACGTGAACATCACGCCGACACCCAGCGCCACGAGAATTGCCGTGACGTGGGTCCCGGGCCGGTACAAATTTGCGACGCCCTGACGAACGACCGGAGAAACACGGGCAGATAACGTAATCATTGCTCGCCTGATGGCGAAGAGAATCGCTTTGGCAATGCCCGCCAATACCAGCAGGCTGGCTAGAAGACCACCGGCAAAATACGACCCAACTCGAAAAGATCCGCTCATCCAGACGGCTATCAGCCAGATCCCTACGCCGATCAAACCAATGGATATGACGCGGGCTGCCCAGCCGCCGCGTTTGTGACTCTCAACTTCTTCCATGTTGCGGCGAAAGATAAGAGCAGGACGAACCTTTGAAATCGAAAGCAGCGGCGGCAGGGTAAAAAGCAGTGTTGTCAACAAGCCCACAGCCATTCCTTGAACAATCGGCTTCCAGGTGAGAACTAAATCGATATTCACATCGAAGTAGCCGGCCAGGAAGTGAGGGAATACGGCCTGCGCCACAAAACCAACAGCGACACCGACGAGGCTGCCGGCAATTCCCAACATCACGGATTGTGCTGCATAGACCTGCATCACCCGGCGCGATCGGCCGCCCAGACACTTCATGATGGCGATGTGATCCAGCCGCTGCTGAATATGGCTTTCAATCGATGTCGCTACGCCTACCCCGCCGACGATCAATGCGATCAGGCTGACCATGGAAAGAAACGCGCTGGCGCGCTCCATGTTTCGAGACAGCGTGGGGTTTGCTTCCGTGTAATCGATGACGCGGGCACGACGGTTGAAAACCTTCGTAACATCGCTTCGAACTGCCTCCAGATCAGTACCCTGCGGCAGCCGCAGCAGAACCCTCTGTGTCGCACGGCTGCCGAAAATGTTAAGACCGGTTCGCTCATAGCCTTCACGCGTCATCAGGATGCGCGGACCGAGCGTGAATCCGGTCGTCATCCGATCGGGCTCTTTCCTGGAAATTCCCGCAATCCGGAATTCCTGCGCACCGACTTTGATCATATTGCCGACGCGGACCGCCAGGCGGAACAGCAGGTCTTCGGAAACAATCACGGTGTCGTCCGACATCAGCGGCTTGGCCGGATCAAACTCGACGACGCCATAGAATGGATACTTTGAAAGATCGGCTGCTTTAATCGATGCGAGAATCGGTGTCGACTGTGGGCCGCTGGAGGCCATCGAAACCGTCTCTGTCACTCGCGTGTAGTCGATGCCCTTACCCCGAAGCGATTCCAGAAACTCCTGGTCTTTCGAATTCGGCGGGAAATTCATGCGGATCATCAAATCCGCACCCATTAGGGTTCGCGCTTCCTTGACCAGCGTGTAGTGCACCGACTCGCTGAAGCCTTTGACGCCAGCCAGAGCAGCGACGCCTGCGGCGATTGCGAGAACGACGAAGACAAATCTGCCGCGGCTCGCTTTGGCGTCCAGCAGGGCCATCCGGAACGCGAACTTCACAGGACCTCGTCGCTGACGATCCGGCCATCGCGAAGGACGATTCGCCGGTCTGCCTGTTCGGTCAAATGAGAATCATGCGTCACCAGTATGAGCGTGGTCCCTTGTTCGCGATTCAGTTCCAACATCAGTTGAAGAATATGATCGCCATTCCGGGTGTCGAGGTTACCCGTAGGCTCATCGGCAAGCAGAATTGAAGGTTGCATCATGAATGCCCGGGCGATTCCGACGCGTTGTTGTTCGCCTCCGGAAAGCTGTGCGGGATAATGGTCCGCACGATCCCCGAGACCAACACTCTCGAGCAAATATTCCGCGCGCTTAATATGTCCCCCATGACCGTTCCCCGACAACTCCGCCGGCAACAATACATTTTCAAGTGCATTCAAGGTGGGAATCAGCTGATATGCCTGAAACACAAAGCCGATCTTGCGCCCTCGCAGTAAAGCCAGCTCATCTTCGTTGAGCTGCGTGATGTCCGCCCCGTCCAGTTCGATCGAACCGGAAGTTGGCCAATCCAGACCCGCTAGCAAACCCAGCAGTGTCGATTTACCGCTGCCCGAGGCGCCGGTGATTGCCACAACCTGCGAAGGTGGGACATCGAAGCTGATATCGCGCAGGATCTCGACCCTATGGGTTGGAGTTTCAACAGTCTTTACGAGGTTCTTCACCGAAATCATAAGACGTACTTTGCTATCCTACATGAATGTTGCGCTCGACGTTCTTCATGTTCCTTTTGACCGCAGCGGCTTGCAGCCGTGAGTCCAATCATGCCGGCGCCGCGGCGGAACAACGGCGGAGTGTCCCGCCCATTGCGGATTCTCGTCCTGTGATTTTGGCGTTTGGCGACAGCCTGACGGCGGGCCATGGGGTTCAATTGATCGCTTCTTATCCTTCGCAACTGCAACGAGCGCTTGACGAACGTGGTTACAAGTATCGGGTGGTAAATGCGGGCATCAGTGGCGACACAACCAGTGGCGGCTTATCACGAATCGATGCCGTCCTCGCCGCTCATCCGAAGATTGCCATTCTCGAACTGGGGGCAAATGACGGGTTGCGCGGAATACCTATCCGAGAGGCAAAACGAAACCTTGGACAAATGATCGCCAAAGCGCAAGCGGCAGGCACCACAGTCGTTCTCGCCGGCATGACGCTCCCGTTGAACTATGGACCCGACTATATCCATGATTTTGAGGCGATGTACGCGGATCTGGCAAAGCAGTACAAGACTGCCCTGATTCCCTTTTTTCTGGAAGGGGTTGCGGCACATATGGACTTAAACCAGGAAGACGGCATTCACCCGACCGCGAAAGGTTATACGATCGTCGCCCAGACTGTCTTGAGATATATCGAGCCTCTATTGGTGCGAGATTGACGGGGATGCAGGCACAATTGGGTTGATCAAAACTTGATCGCGATTCGCGCGTAGATGTTCCGCTGCACTTCTTCCCGAGTGGGCCCATTGGGACCGAATTCTGGATGCTGCCGATCCAACAGGTTCTTTCCTACCAACGACAGCTCAACGGAAGGTGTTGGACGCCAACCAAACCGCGTATCCAACTCGAAGTAGCGCGGCACGAATGGAGCAGGAAGACTATTCACAAATCGGCCCGTGACGTCCCATTCATAACGTTTCCTGATGTCTGTGAGAGCCTGAACTAAAAACTGGTGCCGAGGGTCGTTACCTTCCAACGTGCCTCCGAAAAAGTCTGCGTGCCCGGGATCGAGGTCGAGCGTCTTGGACAACAATGAATAATTCGAACGCACGCGGAGCCACGATGCCGGGTCATAGTTCAGTGCGATCTCACCGCCATCGGTCTTAGCGTTCAGATGATTCATCTCCAGGATTGTGCCGGGCGGTTGGAATTCTAACGAGCGTAAGCGATGGTATCGATTGATGAATACCGACACATCCATTGAGAGCCGCCGGGTCGGTCGGTCGCGATAACCGATCTCGTACGCAAAGAGTTCTTCTGAGCGGAAATTGGGGTTTCCGACAATGAGCAGTCCGGGAGGACCAAATCGGATGTCGGTATCGAACCGGGTGGGTGTTCGAACTGCACGACTGACGGCCCCCCAGATGGCACGATCCGGCTGAACCAGCCAATTCGCGCGAATGCTGGGCTGTGCCTCGACACCGGTAAAATCATTATGTTCCACTTTGGTTCCGACGATTAGTCGCAGACGATCCTTAGCTAACGGAATTTCGTCCTGAACGAAAGCCGTGCTCAGGGGGTAGTTTCGTTCGGACGGCGCAAAACTAAGGACGATGGTCGGATGCGTGGTGTCGCTATTCCATCGGTATTCGGCTCCCCAGGTGATTTGATGGTGCGCGTTGACCGTGAAATGATGTTGCAAGTCGATATCGAAAATCCGCTGTGTGAATTCGCTTTGCAAACTGACACGGCGGTAGTCTCGTTCAAAGTAGCTTTGGACCTGGAGCTCGGATTTTGAAGAAAATCTGCGCACAACGCGACCAAGAATATTGCCACCCAGAACCTTGGAATCCTTCCGCCCTGAGAATCCTTCCGCACCATTGTAGAAATTGCCCTGCAGGGTGACGTCGTCATTCTGTTTCGCCAGATCTGTTCGGAAACCGAGCTGGCCAAGACTCATACTGTCTTTCGCGTCCGCACCATTCGCCAGTTTGAGCTGATCGCGGTACGCATATTTGCCGTCAACTCGGTAGCTGATATCAGGACCATGCCGGCCACCCAACCGGCTGCTGATACCCCCGAGATCTTCAGCACCGCCGCCCCACATCGTCGTCATATTGCCCGACGTTTGATGCGCAGTCTTTGTAATGACGTTGATCACGCCATTTACAGCGTTGGCGCCCCATAGCGTCCCACCTGGACCTCGGATTACTTCGATGCGTTCAACCTCATCGAGAACCAAATCCTGTACTTCCCAAAATGTTCCAGAAAACAATGGCGAATAAACAGTACGGCCATCCATCAGAACAAGCATTTTGTCTGCAGCAGTTGAATTGAAACCTCTTGCAGAAATAGCCCAGCTCCCGGTGCTGAACCTCGCAACATTCACGCCGGGAACCAATCGGAGGATCTCCGGAATATTCGTTGCTCCGGAGCGGCGAATGTCATCTGCCGTAATGACGGTGACGGCGGCCGCGGTCCGAGTCAGGGTATCGGCTGAGCGAGCCACCGAGGTTACGTTTATACCCATCAGTTCTTCGAGCGTCATTTTCTTGAGTTCATTCTGCGCCTGTTGTGCGGTAGCGTACGCAGCATTGAACATCAAGAAAACCACCAGTAACGTTCGCACTCGGCCTCCGAAAACGGGCTCCAAAAGTATATGCTACTGGCGATGCTGAAGCGTTGAATCACCTCGCGGCGCAGGCTTATTGTGCGGTAGGTTACAAAGGATTAGCTTTGGCTAGAACTTGAGGACGATCATCGTCGAGTCGTCGTTGTAGGGCTGGTCGCCGACAAAATCCGACAGCGCGGAACGTATGCCGGCGTGAACGTCCGCTGCCGAACCGGAACGGTGTTCGCCCACGACCGCGCATAGACGATCCAGACCAAATTGATCTCGTACGCCGTTTTCGGCTTCTGTAACTCCGTCCGTGTAGATCAGAAATACTGAGCCAGGTTCCACGTCGACAATTTCCCGTCCATAGGTCAGATGGGCAAATAAGCCGACCGGCGGTCCGCCACCCTTTTCGATCAGCAGTGTTTTCCCGGTTGAGTCCACATATAGGGGTGGATTGTGTCCCGCACAAATGTAGTGAAGACGATGCTTGACTGGGTCAACCAGGAGAATCATCAAGGTTACAAATGTCCCTGGTCCGGTCGTTTCAACGAGAGTATCGTTGATGATCGCTACGATCCGTTCGAGCGAGTGCACGTGTTTGGTTAGCGCCCGGCACGTCGCGTGTAACGACGTCATCACAAGTGCGGCGCCGATTCCCTTTCCAGAGACATCTCCCAGCATGACGATAAATCGCCCGTCGCCGAGCGGAAAGTAGTCAATGTAATCGCCGCCTACGGCCTCGCACATCACGCTCGATGCAGCTAATTCGATGCCACCATAATTTTCGGGAATGCTGGGGTAGAAATTCCTCTGAATTTCCCGCGCCAGATACAGTTCGCGTTCGATCTTCCGCTTTTCGATGATCTCGCGATGAAGCCAGGCATTTTCCAAAGCCAAACCGACATGAACCGAAACGCCTGAAAGGAATTCGAAATCCTCCGGTCCGAGCGGCCGCGACCGGTTCAGAAGTTCGAGGACACCGACAACCACCCGGTCACGATTAACAATCGGCATACAGTAGATGTCGGCGGTCCGGTAACCCAGGATGGGGTCGAAATCGGAATCGAACCGCGGATCGGCGTAGGCGTCTGGAATATCAATGACCTCGCCGGTCAAGGCCACTGACCCTGCAATGCCCTTTCCCAGAGGCAAGAGAATTTCGTTTTCGATGTCCTGCGCGACCACGGACCGGATCAAACTCCGCTCCCGGTCCACCACGAAAACGGTACTGCGGTCGACCCCGACCTCCTCGCGGACAATACGTAGGATGATCCGGGTTAACTCATTGATATCAAGGGTGGAATTTAGCAGCTTGGCAGCTTCCAGAATGCGGTGGAGACGCTCGACGCTGCGAAAGATTTCCTGTTGCGTTGGCTCGGCTCGTGTCATGTATTACGCGCTGCATTAAGCCACAGCGCTGCAAATAAATCCAAAGGAAAAATTCGCCAAAATGTGCTTATCTATTCGATGCTTATCTCGGCCAGCCGTCTTCGCGCATAGCGTAATTCAAACGTCATGAACGGCTCCATATGGAGCTTTTCGGCAAACTCGATCATAACTTCAACGGCTTGTTTCGCCGGCACCGTCGCCGTTCCGGAATCCTTGCCATTGACGACTTTGGTGTCGGGATAAGCAATGCTGATAAAACGCGGTGCAAACCGGAATGCCTCACCTACGATATCTTTCACGGAGACTTTCATATGCCCCGACGTCATCTCCAGCAGGCGCATTTCAAATTGATCGGTTTTGATAACCGCTTCTTTCATGTCCTTGCCGTTTACGCGTATTGCCATAATTCGTCTCCAGTCAGCGGATCCCAAGAGGATCGCAGGGATTTTGCCAGCCGCCTATGGGCAAACGGTTGCAAATCGCAGCGGTTACAAATTCTTTTGCGTATTGAACCGCGCTCCGAATGGCTTCGCCGCGGGCGAGATACGCAGCCATCGCCGCCGACAGCACACACCCGGTTCCGTGTGAGGGACCGGCACCGATTCTTTCCTGGCGAAATCGCGTGAATTCCTCCCCATCAAAAAGAACATCCACGGCGTCACCTTCCAGGTGTCCTCCTTTTATGTATACGTTCTTTGCGCCTATGCCGTGGATCTGGAGTGCCGCTTCTTCCATATCATCGACGGTGCGTATTTCACGGCCGGTCAGAATCCGCGCTTCATCGATATTGGGTGTCACAATCAATGCACTCGGCAAGAGTTCGCGCCGCAGATTGTTCATGGCATCTGTGTTCAACAATGTCGCGCCCGAAGTCGATACCATCACGGGGTCGACAATAATATTTACCAACCGGTGTTCCCGGATCTTTGCCGCAACCACTTCGACGTTGCCCGAAGTCAGCAACATTCCGGTTTTTACAGCCCGTGGCGCTATATCCACTGCAATCGCGTCGATCTGCTCCGCCAGAAATTCCGGAGAAACCTCAACTACCCTCCGCACGCCTTGGGTGTTCTGCGCGGTTAACCCAGCAATAACGGCCATACCGTAAACTTTCAGGGCTGAGAAGGTCTTGAGATCGGCCTGGATGCCTGCACCGCCGCTAGGATCGGATCCGGCAATCGTCAACGCGGTAGGAATCACGGCTGTTTCACGGTATCACCAATCCGGATGGTGCCCGGTGTCAGAACTCTGGCGAACATTCCCCGCTTGCCTGCCAGCGCGCGCTTCAAGCCGTGCTGAATGCGTTCCATCTGAACACAAGGCTCGCACGGAATGGTGACCTCGAGAATTGCGTCGCCGATGCGGAGTTGCTGTCCTGGGCTCAGTTTCATGACATCGAGGCCGTCAACGACCATATTTTCAGACAGTGAACCTGGAGCCAGGTCGAACTCGCTAAGGACATCATTCGAAAGCATCAGAATCTGCCGGCTATCGGCGGCTCGCGCATGAAAATCACCTTCAAAGCCTCCCGAACCGAGCCGCACTTGAGCGAGGGCGACCGGGCCAGCCTTCCTCTTTGGACAGATAAACAACGCGCGAACTGTCCCATCCATGACTGCTGGATTATAATCTTCCAAATGAATCGCTTCGCCACGTTTCTTATTGCCGTTGTACTTCCTATATCTGCGCTCGCTCAAAGGCGACCCGAACCATTCGAAGCGCCCCCCGGCCCTTCTTACGATCCGGGAAAGCATGTCAACCCATTTATCACCTTCGTCCAAACCGCAGACTTTAAGGCTTCCAACTATAAACAGGCTCAAGATGTCGCTAACCTTCAACTGCTGGGAATCTCAAAGGAGACGGGCTCGCTCGAGACGATCGCGTTGGCTCAACCACCAGTTGATGCATCCAAGGAACTGAAGTTGAACGTGAAGGCAAACTTCTATCCTGTAGTGCGACAGATCCTGAAGATTGCCGGTGGTGGAGAGGTTGCCTTGTATTCCTTCAAGACCCCCAAGATCCAGGACAATTCATTTGGCAGACTTCAGGTGGGTGGCATGCCCAGTAGAGGACGAATCAATCCCAGGCAAAAGCGATTCGGTAATGTCCCGCTACCGGAAGAGTTGGAAGTCCGTGGGAACCATGGCTTCTTATTCGAAGACGGTAAGATCCTGACAGTAGCGTGGCAGGAGGAGGGTATCACCTATACCGCCACATCGACGCTTTCCCGCAAAGCTTTGTTTGAGGTGATTGACGATCTTCTTTGATACTACGGAGGCGGCATAACCAGCCGACGACCCTGCAGGTTCTTCTTAATCGGTTTGGATAAATCCTCAGGTATCGGAAGCCCGGCAAAGCGGTAGACATTCCCTATATGCTGCCGGAAAAGCGCATCGAAGATCGCGTCCTGATCGCTTGAAAAGTCGCTTCCAAACCACCACATCCAGTCGCTGCCTTCTGCAATGAGCAACTCCTCATAGGCCAGTTGCCATTGCTCGCCGGACAGATCCTGGCGAAGCGCCATCAACGCCTCTCGCGCCTGCAAAATCCACCGCCATGCCTCATGATCTTCCTCGTGACCAATCCAGATACTGAAATTGGCAGATGCCCATGATCCGGGTGCCAGCCAGTTCAGGGGTTCGACTGGTACACGCTCACAGGCTTCAGAATGCGTTACCGCTTCGAGCGCGGGGTCGTTGCGAATTCCCTCAAATAAGTAGCGAAGGAAGTCCCTGCCGTTATTGGGATAGTAGTCCCATGGGTTTTCACCATCCAGAATGATGGAAATATGCGCGCCATCGCCGATTTCTTTAATACGCCGGAGCAGGTCGGAGGCGCTGTCGTATGCCGGACTGTGCATATATTGAAACCCGATCAGATCGGATAGTATGCGGTCCCGAAAAAAAACCCTAAGCCCATGACACTCATACGAGCGATACAAGCGCCGCCGGTTATCCCATTCCAGGTTCATACCGGACTTGGCGAGAATGCCTTCGTCCGTTGCCATCCATCGAAAACCAACGTTCCCGACAAGTTGTGCAACGTCATCTGATACGGATCCTTCCGACGGCCACAAGCCCTGAGGATAGTCGCCGAACCGCTCATACATGAAATTTCTCGCACGCAGCAATTGTTCGCGCGCATCTTCAGGAATTCGCACATCTACCGGAACGTTCGGATCGTCGACGCGGCTGTTGATAAGAAGCGGAAGGATAGGATGAAAGAACGGCGTTGTGGATATCTCAATCGTGCCCGCATCGCGCATCTTGCGATACTCGGGAATCACGCGCCTGATGGTTTCAAACACAATCTGGCGCAATCGCTCTTTATCGGATTCCGAGAAACCGCGTTGCTTCTCCATAAGGTCGGCCGGCCGATGATCCTGATCCAGCCAGGCAAGGGACCACCAGACCTGGATGTCGCGCAAATCCTCATCCCTGAACGCTTCTCCGCGTTCCCGTCTTTCGAAGAGTTCGAAGTATCGTTGATAAGGATGAAGCATTGTCCGTAGCGGCACCGGAAAAAAGCGTTCAACAATCGACTTGCGGTCTTCGGCTGTCAGGTCGTCAATCGGGCGAAATGCTAAATCGAAGGATTCGTCGCGGGCTTTGCCGAGGGCGTATTCCTCAAGTTGAACAAGCAACGAGGGGACGAGGTTAAAGGTTTGATGAATATCCGGAAACTCCTCGAGAACAGCCGGCATGCCAAAGTAATCTTTTGTGGCGTGCAGGTAAGCCCAGGGCATCACGTACCGGTTTCGAGCCAGGTCCTTATAAAACGGCTGGTGCATGTGCCAGAGAAATGAGATGAGAATGGACATGATAAGCTTGGGTTTTTACCTATCCATCTGGTATTCGGGTATTAGACACGCGAACAATTCAATAGGCTCTATTCTCTTGGATCATGCGGATCATTGATCGCTACATTTTTCGTGAGACGCTGACGCCGACATTAATCGGCTTACTGGCGCTGACCTTCGTTTTCTTTTCTCAGCAACTTGGAAGGTTGCTCGAGATCATGGTCCGGCAATCCGCGACCTTACGAGAGATCGGGGAGCTTTGCGTAGCAATCATTCCCAACGTTCTAACTTTTACCATTCCAATGGCCGTCCTGGTAGGCATTTTGACAGGATTCGGCCGAATGTCATCCGACAGCGAAGCTATCGCGTTTCGGGCGGCAGGCATTTCGATGAATCGGGTGCTTCGTCCGGTGATGCTCCTGGCGTGCATGGCATGGCTGACGAATCTCGCGCTCACCCTCTGGGTTGCGCCTCGAGTGGCCGCCCATTCGAGACAGCTGAGCTATGCCCTGAGCCTGAAGCAAGGATCATTTGAAATCAAACCGCGGGTTTTCAACGAGACCCTGCCCAACAAGGTCCTGTATGTCCAGGACATCCCCTCGAATGGTTGGGAGTGGCACGGCATCATGCTGGCCGATATCACAAATCCAAACGAGCCTCTAGTGACATTTGCCAAGTCCGGATCGCTGACGGCAAATCAGGAAACCCACACGTTTCAATTGACGTTGATCGAACCCAACGCACATATGGTTTCGTCCAAATCGCCGTTGGATTTCACGTCCTCGCATAATGATTCCGAAACTTTCTCCATTACGATGCCGTCGGCTCCTGTTCCGCCTCAACGTCCGTCCACGACTGAGGCGGGGACGCTTTATCTCTGGGACAACATCTGGTCGGGAACAGCGACCTATGAAGAGCGCGCTGAGTTTCAGCGCCGCATCGCTTTTCCGTTTGCTTGTCTGTCTTTTGCCCTGATCGGACTGCCGCTCGGCATTTCCACAACGCGTGGCGGCAAATCGATGGGCCTGGTGATCAGCCTGGTCTTGATGCTGGTTTACTACCTGTTATTCGCCCTGGGTACCAAGATCACAGGCAATGCCCACGTCTCACCATTTTTCGGCGCCTGGGCCGGTAACATTGCGTTCGCCATACTCGGCCTCATAATGCTCGCTCGTGCGGATTATGAAGGGGAAAACAGGCTGCTTAGCCGTGGAGTATCGGGGTTTGAGTGGGCATCATCAAAGCTTTCGCCGCTCCGTACAATTCGCAAGAGCCTGGGCAACTGGACAGCGGTCCTGGCGCCTCATCCAAAATTCCTTCGTGTGCTGGACATCTACGTCCTGCGCGGATTCTGGTTTTTCTTCGGGCTTGTGCTGGTGGCCTTCGTTTCGCTATTCATCGTGATTACATTGTTTGAACTGCTGCCGGACATTATCAAGAACGGCGTCGACGGGCGGATTGTGTTCAATTACTTTTTGTTCTTTCTGCCGCAGATTCTGTATTGGGTGGTACCCCTCACGGTCCTGCTCGCGATTCTCATCAACCTCGGCACACTTACGAAAACCAATGAGACACTTGCCGTGAAGGCCGGCGCCATAAGCCTGTATCGGATGTCGATGCCACTGCTGTTAATGGCGCTGATTCTCTCATCCACTGTATACTTCATGCAGGATTTTGTCCTGCCTCATGCAAACCAGCGTCAGGAGGATTATCACAACCTCATCAAAGGACGCGCACCCCAGACATACCGAGACCCCGAGCGGAAGTGGATGGCCGGATCCAGGGATCGGATCTACCACTACACGTATTTCAATCCGGATCGGAATATGTTCGGAGAATTGTCACTATTCGAATTCGAGCCGAATTCCTTTGAGCTGAAACGCTGGGTTTTTGCCGCGCGCGCTCAATGGACAGGATTTCAATGGAAGCTCGAAGATGGCTGGGTGAGGCGTCTGGGTGCAGCACAGGCAGTGGAATACTCGCGCTTCGAACAGCTCTCTTTTCCGGAAATCGATCCGCCCGATTATTTTAAAAAAGAGGTTCGAATGGCGGACCAGATGACGTACTCCGAGTTGAAACGTTACGTCGACGACCTCAAACAGAGCGGCTTCGACGTCAGCTCTCTGACTGTCGATCTCAATCGCAAGGTTTCATTTCCGCTGGTGTCCTTCATAATGGCTATCATCGGGATCCCGTTCTCATTTAAGACTGGCAAGCGCGGCGCTTTCTACGGAATCGGATTGTGTGTCGCGGTCGGAATTTTTTATTGGGCAACATTTGAACTCTTCAACAAATTGGGCGGTATCAATCGCCTGTCACCAATGATTGCCGCCTGGTTCCCCAATCTCATTTTTGGCGTTGGAGGGATCTGGATGATGCTGCGTGTCAAAACATAGATGGTTTGACAATTCGGGTTCAAATCCCTCATCGATTTCTTCAATAAATGGGGGCCACCTCGTCGGCGTCGACCGTGCTATTATTAATGTCCCGGAATGAGAACCCGCCAGCTTCGCATCGCAACCTACAATGTTCATAAGTGTCGAGGTCTCGATCGGCGCGTCCGTCCCGGCCGCATCGTCGAGGTGCTGGCGGGAATCGACGCCGATATCATTGCCCTTCAAGAAGTTATAAGCGTGGAAGGGGGCAAACGCGAGGACGACCAGGCGCGCTTTATTGCCGAAGAACTCGGTCTCAATTTCGTATTCGGTCCGACACGGCGACTCAACGGCGGAGACTACGGCAACGTCATATTGACGCGACTTCCCATTCAAACCCATCATAACTATGACATTACCGCAGCCGGACGGGAACCAAGGGCTTGCCTTCGGACGGACGTTCACTTACCCGGCGCGAGGACTGTACATATCTTTAATGTCCATTTCGGCACTTCCTTCTTTGAACATCGAGCCCAGGCTCGCCGCCTGCTGGACGAACGCATCATCAATCATTCCGATCTGAGCGGTGCTCGGGTTGTTCTGGGAGATTTCAATGAGTGGCTGCGTGGGGCAGTCTCCAGGACCCTGCGCTCGCATTTGCAATGGGCAGACATCCGGCATCATCTCCGCCGCTCGCGGACATACCCGGGAGTGCTCCCCCTGTTTCACCTCGATCACATCTACTTCGATCGCGCCCTGACGCTGCAAAAACTGCACTTGTACAAAAAGGCCAAGTCGCTTGTCGCTTCCGACCACCTTCCCCTTGTGGCCGACTTCCAGTTCGAGTTCGACCGAGCTTTAATTTCTCCGAATTAAAGTTGTCCAGAAATCCTGAAACGGCTGAGAATTGAAAATTGATTCAGGCTTTCGATGACGCGAGAATCTCGCAAAAGTTCGTTATTTGCCAGCGACAGATTTTGGCAGGAAAGCAGAAAGACCATTCCAATGGATGGCGAGAAGCGCCAAGGGGCATACGGGAAGAGCCGGCTGGTCTTAATGGCCGTAGATCCTTACTCAATCTACGCCTATTGGGAAGTTATGCGACAAGACCTTGAAGAGGCAGAGAAGGCGGCAGGAAAAACGACGCCGGTGATTCGCTTCTACAAGCTGAGAAAGACTTCGCTGGAAGACACAACGGCGGAATGGTTTGATGTCGAAGTGGATATCCGGTCTCGCAGTTGTTACGTGCGTTTGTGGAGCAGCGAGCCCGCATACGAGGCCGATTTGGCGCTGCGAAGAATCGACGGAACCATCGTACGCCTGGCGCGAGCATCAATATTGGACATGCCCCGCGCTGTCCCGACAATAGGCGTCAAGCAACACTTCATGAAAGTAGACGAGGCGACGGCAACTGCCGAGATTGTTCCATCCCCAGTTCCGTCGTCAAAATTCTCGCACCGCACTTCGGCGCGACCCGCTAATCAGCCAGATGTTGCAAGTAGCGGCGGCAAACCCGGCGATTTTACCGAAAGTGTCAGAAAGAAGCTCGGAACCCTGTACGCTTCCCGTCATTGGCGCTCACGTGGGAAGAGTGCGGAATACAAAGCAATGCATTCCGACGACCTGCCTCTATCAGGAGTTTCTCCTCCCGATCTGACCGCGATGGCCGAAAACAACCTGGTCACAGGGCTGTCCTCAGTGTCCCTAGAGAAGGATCAGGAACAAGGTGGATCAGGTACTGAGAAATGACGCCTGGCTACTTGGCGCTGGTCCTTCACGCCCATCTGCCGTTCGTTCGCGAGCCGGACCAGGAAGATTCGCTCGAGCAGCGGTGGCTATTTGAGGCGATAACGGAAACCTATATTCCGCTTCTGCTTGTGCTGGACGGCTTGATCGCAGACGGTGTCGATTTTCGGCTGACGCTTTCGCTCACGCCAACGCTGGCTTCCATGCTTGCAGACCCACTCCTTCAGTCCCGTTACCTGGTCCGACTCGAAAAGCTGCGAGAGCTGGCCGAGAACGAAGTCCGGCGCACCCGCGCCGATGCCCGCTTTGCACCTTTGGCGCGGATGTATCACACACTCTTCACGACCGTTCACGACGCGTTCGTCCATCGCTATCAGAAGAATTTGCTCAATGCATTTGGCCGCTTGCAGAGTTTGGGCCATCTCGAGATTATGGCCAGTGCTGCCACTCACGGATATCTTCCGCTCCTCTCGAGCAACGAGACGGCGGTACGCGCTCAAATCAGTGTCGGTATTGCGCATTACCGGCAGATTTTCCGGACGGACCCCAATGGGTTCTGGCTTCCGGAATGCGGCTATTACCCGGGGGTGGATGCTTTGTTGAACCGGCAACGCATCCGCTTCACAATCCTCGAAACACACGGTATCACGCGCGCCGACGAACGCCCTCATTACGGCATTCACGCACCGATTTACTGTCCCTCCGGAGTTGCGGCATTCGGACGCGATCCAGACTGTTCCCGCCAGGTATGGAGCGCCACTGAGGGCTATCCGGGCGACTACGATTACCGCGAGTTCTATCGCGATATCGGCCACGACCTGGATTACGACTACATCAGACCATACATCCTTAGCAGCGGCGTTCGGGTCGCGACCGGCATCAAATACCATCGCATCACCGGCAAAGGGAATCACAAGGAACCGTATATGCCGGAGCTTGCAGAGAGAAAGGCGGAACTTCAGGCCGAACACTTTGTCCATGAACGGGTCCGGCAGTTTGTCCGTCTCGAAGGTCTCATGGACCGCAAGCCTCTCATCGTCGCACCTTATGATGCAGAGCTGTTTGGCCACTGGTGGTTTGAAGGTCCCCGCTGGTTGGATCACGTCATCCGCAAGGTTGCGTCGCATCGAGATGCCATCCAATTGGTCACACTCTCGGAATATATGGACGAATACCCGGTAAATCAGACGGCGACGCCGTGTATGTCGAGCTGGGGAGAAAAAGGCTTCAACGAAGTCTGGCTTAACAGAAAAAATGACTGGATCTATCCGCCCCTGCACGCCGCCGCCGTCATGATGGAAGATCTTGTCGGCCGCAATCGCTCAGGGAAACCATCCACCGCACGTGTCCTCAACCAGGCCGGCCGGGAGCTCTTGCTCGCCCAGGCCAGTGATTGGGCTTTCATGATCAACTCCGGCAACATGTCAGACTTCGCCACACGCCGGATCGAGCGCCATCTCGAACGCTTTCACGAGGCAAGAAAACAGACTGATGACTCTCTGCTGAATGAGGAATGGTTGAACGCGATTGAGAACGAGGACAACCTCTTCTCGGGCCTCGATGTGTCCGCCGCGTTCGGTTCGCTCCCCGAATCTCCTGCCACACTAAAGGAAATGTCGTTCCTGTCACGGCGGAACGGACCGGAGCAAAGGACGGGGCCGCAGTCACCACTTCATGTCGTGATGGTCTGTCCCGAAGTTGTTCCCTTCGCAAAGACAGGCGGACTAGCGGACATGGTGGGTGCCCTATCGCGGGCTATTGAAAAGGCGGGTCACCAGGTATCTATCCTGATGCCCGCTTATCGCTGCGTTCATCACGCTGGGATTTCTTTGGAGGATTCTGAGATTCATCTCAACGTGTCGTTCAATGGCACAGTGCACAAGGTTGAGACGTTCATTGCCCGCATCAGCCAGGCAGTCCAGGTCTATCTGATTCGCGCTGACCGCTATTTTGACCGTCATTACCTCTATGGCTCTTCGGAAGGAGACTACCTCGACAACTTGGAGCGGTTCGCCTTTTTTAGCCGAGCTGCACTTGAACTGCTGGGCAGGATTGATCCAGCCGATGTCCTCCATGCGCACGACTGGCAGGCTGCGTTGACGATAGCATTTCTGAAAGCTCAACCGGAGCGCTATCCCGGCATAGCGTCAACGGGAACAATCCTGACAGTACATAACCTGGGCTATCAGGGCCTCTCATCCCCAGATAACTGGCGCTTTCTCGATCTCAATCCAAGCTTTTTTAGTCAGGAATGGCTGGAATTTTACGGGAAGATTAATCTTTTGAAAAGCGGACTGATCTTTGCTGATACCATCACCACGGTAAGCCCCACCTACGCCCGGGAGATCTGCACAGCGGACTTTGGCTTTGGGCTGGAAGGTATCCTTCAAAAACGCTCTCAGAATGTTGTCGGTATTCTGAACGGCGCCGATTATGACCTGTGGGACCCGAAAACAGATCCGTTTCTGGCACGGAATTTCAACCCGGATGATCTTGCTGGCAAGCAGGTCTGCAAAACAGACCTGCAGGAAATTTTCGGCCTTACGCCGGATCTTCGAATCCCTCTCCTGGGTGTTGTGTCCCGACTGGCCGACCAAAAAGGTCTCGACTTGATTGAAGAGGTGCTCGACCGGTTATTACAGGAAAATGTTCAGTTCGTCCTGCTGGGAACTGGCGACAAGCGCCATGAGGATCGTTTCGAATTAGCCGCTAGCCGCTATCCGGGAAGGGTCGGAGTTGATATTTCCTTCGATGAAGCACTGGCACACAAAATCGAAGGTGGCTCGGACCTGTTCCTGATGCCATCGCGTTACGAACCGAGCGGACTGAATCAGCTTTACAGCATGAAGTATGGAACGATTCCCCTTGTACGAGCTACCGGCGGCTTGAACGATAGTGTGACGGAGTTCGATGGGAACAGTGGCGAGGGAACCGGCTTTGTGTTTGAAAATTACACGGGCGATGCCTTCCTGTCAGCCATCCGTCGTGCCCTTACGACATTTCACCGCCAAGCTGAATGGAAACGCTTAATGCAGAATGCGATGGCTGCCGACTACTCCTGGAACAAATCCGCCTCGGCTTACATCAAACTCTATCAGCAGACAAAAGAGGGTTCGCGCTGAATCTTTTTGTCATCAGGTTATGTCCTGGAATGGACGTCTCCCAAAATTCTCGTTAAAGTGGGCTCATGGACGAGATCAAACATCAGGAACAGGTCGACCTGATCCGGGAAGTTTTCTACTACCAAAATCGGTTCGACGGCAAAACGATTGTATTAAAGATCAATTATCCGATCCTCAACGCACCCCATTTCCCACAACTTCTTAAGGATCTGGCGATGCTCCGGGCTACAGGCATTGAGATCATCCTGGTTCCCGGAGCCGGAGAGTGGATTAACGCGGTGCTCAAGGAATACGACATCGAAAGCGAATACGTGAATGGAATTCGAATCGCGACCCAGGATTCGATACCATTCATCCGAATGGCAGCCTTCGATGTGGCCAATCGGCTGATGACACTACTGACCGCGTTCCAGGCAAACGCTGTGGTCGGAAATTTCATCCGGGCGCGCGGAATCGGTGTGATCAATGGAGTCGACTTCCAACATTCCGGCCGCGTCGAGAAGATTCTCAAGGACCCTCTTCAACAACTCCTCGATCAGGGTATGATCCCGATTTTCCCGCCCATCGGATGGAACGCCGCAGGCAAACCCTATTACGTGGCCAGCGACGAAATCGCCATGGCTGTGGCCGAGGCCCTTCAGGCGGAGAAGCTTTTCTTTGTTACCGACACCGACGGATTTATTGAAACCCGATTTCAGCTTCCCGCCGGCCTCATCAAAAACAGCGACGGCCGGGTCGCACGGCTCAGCCTCGAAGAGGCCGCGGAAGTTTTAGGTCTCAACGACGGCAACCCCTCCCCTGACTTGAAATATCTATCGTACGCGCTGACAGCCTGCCGCAAGGGAACAGAACGCGCCCACCTGGTGGACGGCCGGATGGAAGGAGCAATCCTGCGGGAAATCTTTTCGAACCTCGGCGTCGGAACGATGGTTTACGGCAACGATTATGAATCGATCCGTCCGATGAAGGCCGACGACATCGGCGATATGCTACGCCTCATGCAGCCTCTCATGAAGGAAGGGATCCTCATCCCTCGCACCGAGGACGACCTGATGGCACGACAAGGCGACTTTGTTGTGTATTCAATAGATGATGTCGTCCATGCTTGCGGGGCTCTTCACGACTATGGAGAAGGACAAGGAGAAATTGCAGCCATAGCTACAAATCCGGTCTATAGCCACCTTAGCATGGGCCGAAAGATCCTCTCCTACCTCGTGGAGAAAGCCGCGCGGCTCGGCATGACCCGCGTCTTCGCCCTTACCACCCGTACGGTCGACTGGTTCGAACAGTTAGGCTTCGTCGAAGCGAATCTCGACAGCTTGCCAGCCAGGAAGCGGGAGAATTATAACCACGCGCGTAAGAGCCGGATTTTCGCCCTCGAGTTGAAGGACCGCAGACTGATCAAGAGTTGACTTACCCGGCATGGCTAACCGCCGACTTCTGAAACACTACCGTAATACTACGGATAGACAAACCCGTCAGCTGTTGCCAACCTGACATTGACTCTAACCATCGTATATTCTCCAAGAATAGGTGGCGGCATCTGCAGATGTCGATGCCGCCTTCTTTTTTGACCAGCCACCAGCATAAGAAAACATTCCAGCCGGATTAGTCTGTTTCCTCCTGACAGCCAATTCGATTTGACAATTGTCCCGGAGTTTACGCTGAGCCGACTCGGAGTATCCCGGATTCTGTCGAGCGAGCACATTGCTCATCCTTTATTGATGATTGAAGTCTCTCGGCAGATCGTGCGCTCAGCGGGTATTACTGCATCATCGCATACCGCCTGGCCGGCCCCAAGCCGACAGATCTCGCGACAACTCCGATTGTCTCTATCGATGCAGCTCGAACATCGCGGAAAATCCACAGCAAGTTTCAATGCTCGCACGGGCCGGATTACAAATTCGACACCGCAAATAATGCGTAGAAATTCGGATTGGAGCAGCAGACTCGGTTCACTATACTTGCGCCCGCACGTCAGTTGGTCGCGAAGCTTTTCCGAGTCAACGAATGTCTCAGTGCTCCCGCCAGGAAGGTTGTTCCGAAAACAGATCCAGACCAAATGCTTCGTTAAACACGAGTGAGTGGAGAAAGGGGAGTTGTAGTTTTATGACGACGACGATTGCTCACGCAATGGCAATTCCAGGCCTTAGTCCGTCCGTCTCAACTTCACAGGACCGAATTGCATTGATCGACTCCGAGGGGAATATTGTGGCAGTCAACGACAACTGGTTAATACTTGCTGCCGAAACCGGGGCCGCTATTCCTCAGGTCGGACCCGGACGAAACTATTTGGACGTTTGTCGTACAGCGAGCTCCCACTGCGCAGAAGCGAATGAAGCGTTAAGGGGAATACGTGGGACGATCCGAGGACACCTGAATTCATTCACGATGGACTACTCTGGCCAGGTATCAGGGAAACTCCGCCACTTTCGTATGAGTGTCACACCGATAAGCCATGATCGTGCACGATTTGTCGTTACGCACGCGGACATCACGGAACTGTGGAAAGACAAGGAACAGAGCGACGAGCGAATACGAGGCCTGGCAAAGCTCCTGGTCAATGCTCAGGAAGAAGAGCGCGAGAGAATCGCGCGCGAGATGCACGATGACTTCGGAAGCCGAATCGCTTTGCTGTCGTTTTCCATCCGGCAAATCGCAGTTCGACGTTCGAAACATTCCCCATCACCAACCGACGAACTGAGCGAAATCATGAGCCGAATCACGGATCTGGCAAGTTCTCTCCGAAGTATTTCGCATCACCTTCATCCGCCGCTGTTAAAACATGCTGGTCTTTGCGCCGCACTTAGAGCGCTTTGCGAAGAGTTCTCACGAGTCCGCAAGATAAAGTTGCATATTGCGATTCCGGAAGAATTGCCCACCATTCCTGACGACGTGGCGTTGTGCCTCTTTCGCGTTTCACAGAGAGCCTCCAGAATATTGCCAAGCATGCCAATGCCGAACGTGCCAGCATTGTTCTGAGACAGACGAACAAGGACGTACAACTGCGAGTGGCGGACAGCGGTCGAGGATTTGTTCTGAGTAATCAAGACGCACGAATGGGATTGGGACTCATGAGTATGAAGGAGCGAGTGCTTTCCATCCGCGGACACTTGGAAATCCACAGCTTGCCTGGCGTAGGCACTGAAGTATCGGTGACGATTCCTTTGTTGCAGACCACACCCGACAAGTTCAGCCTTACTTAAGGCTTGCCGGATGATTATTTTCCTAAGGTAAGCTTATTACATACAACTACGGGAGATTACTGGTACACATACATAATCTACCGGATTTCCTTTTGTACCTGGGTGATCCACCGTAAAGTAAGCAATCAGTTATGAAGATGACCAGGACACGCATCTTACTGGCGGATGATCATCTGATGCTTATTGAAGCACTCGCCCATCGTCTAACCCAATCGTTTGAAATCATTGGCGTTGTACGCGACGGTCGAACCTTGATTGCCAGGGCTAGACAAGATCATCCTGATGTCATCATCACCGATATTTCGATGCCGGATCTGAACGGCATCGATGCCACGCGAACACTCCATAAAGAAGGCAACCCAGCCAAGGTCTTATTCCTCAGCATGCATGCCGATTTACCGCTCGTTGAAGAAGCCTTTCGTGCCGGTGCCCTCGGTTATGTCCTGAAAATCTGCAGCGCCGATGAATTGATTAAAGCGATTCAATCCGTCGCAAGAGGATCGATGTACATCACACCATTGCTGGCGGGGGATTTGATTTCAACCCTCGTTACCGTGGGTCCCCAACACTCCGCCGGAGAGACCCGATTGACTCTGCGGCAACGCGAAGTGCTGCAGTTACTAGCCGAAGGCAAGACGATGAAGGAAATTGCCGCCGACCTGGGAGTTTCCACCAGGACCATCGAATCGCACAAATATGAGATTATGCGAACCCTTGGAATCCAGTCGACGGCAGAACTGGTTCGTTACGCCGTCCGGATCAAATTGGTCTAATTCATTTCCTTTCGGTCGTACAGAGTAAGCCTGCCAGACAGTTTTTTCCGGCAAATCTCAGTAGTCTTACGGATTGATTGTTTCCGCCGGGAAGGGCACCATCGGGCGTCATGATTAGTCAAGCCGACGTCGCACTAATTCTCTGGAATACCGATGTTATCGACTGGGTTTCATTCATATTGCTACAGCAGAATCTTAAGTGCTGCGGCATTGAACCTTCAGCAGGCGTGGGAAACATTGAGGCTCTGATTGCCTCGCAGGCCCCGCAAGTCATTATGTTCGACCTTGCTCCCCCCTATATTGAGTCTGCAAAGATGTTCCTCGGGGTTGTCGCTCGCTTTCCCGATCCCTTGTACGTAGTTACTTCGGCAGACCCGGTACTTGCGCTAAGAGCAGCCCCCTGGCTATCGCACCTGACAATCGTGCAAAAACCGTTTGACGCTGAAGTGATAAGCAAAGTTCTGGGTTCACATTTCCGAGCGCAAACGGATAGACGCCTCTGGAGACGGAGACAGGAAACGTGCTTAGCTTACAGTTCTCACTCACCATTGCTGCCCTTATCGGAGTGCAATTTGTCGTAGTCTTTTGCCTGCTGTCCGAGCAGACAAAACGGCGGCGGATGGAATCAGATCACGCCAGAACAATCGAAGCACTTAGAGAAGCGGAAGCGAGGAACGAAGCGATTCTGAACGCCTTACCGGACATGATGTTCCTGCTGGACGAAAATGGAAATTACCTGGAGCGTCTGACCAAGGATTCTGCAAACCTCTTCGTCGCTGCCAAACAACTTATCGGTCGTAATATGCGCGACGTCCTGCCGCCTGAATTGGCCAAGACCTTCGCGGGCAGATTCAGAGACGTACTCCTATCGAATCAGCCGGCATGCGTGGAATACAAGCTGCCTGTCGGCGACGACACCAGAGTTTTTGAAACACGAATCGTGAAGTGCGGAAATCGAAGACTCCTGTGTGTTGTTCACGACTCGACCAGCGAAAAGCGCAGCCAGGAAGAGGTGCAAAAACTCTCTTCACGACTGCTCACGTTGCAGGATGAAGAACGGCGAAGGCTCGCGCGCGAACTGCACGACGTGACATCGCAGAATCTCTTCGCCATCAGCATAAACCTCGAAAGCCTGCGCCAACAGCTCCTAGGCCGTTTGCGGTTTAACCAGATGGAAATTTTGATCGAGTGCCAGATGCTCTGTGAGCAAAGCTTGCATGAAGTGCGGACACTCTGCTACACGCTTCATCCACCTGCGCTGGATAAGCATGGCCTGGCACCTTCACTGCAATGGTATGTTGCCGGACTGGGTAAGCGGAGCGGCCTGGATATTTCTCTTCAGGCAACACTTGAATCCGGAAGGCTACCGCTGGAAATGGAGACCGATATCTTCCGAATCGTTCAGGAGGGGTTGAGCAACGCCGTTCGACATTCCGGAGGGGATAGCGCGAGTGTTTCCCTGAAACAGGACGACAAGCGACTCGTCGTACAAATAAGAGATAACGGCCGGGGGCTGCCGGAGAAACAAGAGAAGCCGAGCGGCGCATCCGGAGCCGGCGTTGGCCTGCCGATCATTAAGGAGCGCCTTCGACGATGGGGCGGCCATTTGCACATGCGATCGGGAACCGACGGAGTCCTACTTCTAGCTCACGTACCCATTGCCTCAACACATGCTAACGAAACTCGCGCCAACGCATAATAAGTCTGAGTCGATCCGGATCCTTATCGCCGACGACCACGACGTGGTTCGCAAAGGCTTGCGGACGGTCCTGGAAACCCAGGAAGACTGGCAGGTGTGCGCCGAAGCGTCGACCGGCCAGGAAGCGGTCGCCCTTGCAACGCAAGTGCAGCCTCGCATCATCGTACTCGATCTCGAAATGGCCGACCTCGATGGATTGGAAGCCACGCGGCAGATCAAAAAACAGAATCCTGATATGGAAGTCATCGTATTCACGATGCACGATGCGGAATATCTGATCCATGAGGCGCTCCGAGCCGGCGCCCGCGCGTTCGTTCTGAAAGCAGAGGGCGGAAGAACCTTAATTGAGGCTATCCGCTGTGCCATCCAACAGAAACATTTTCTTCCCCCACGAGCTTCGGAAAGCGTGTTGAATACCTTTCTTCAAGCCCATGCCGAAGGCGATGGCACTACATCTCTGACAGACCGTGAGTCTCAGGTCGTCCATCTGCTAGCTATCGGAAGGTCGAATAAAGAGGCTGCCACCGCCCTCGGAATCAGCGTCAAAACCGTTGAGACTCACCGCGCTAGAATCATGCGCAAATTAGGAATCAGGTCGGTAGTCGATCTTGTGCGATATGCGATCCGACAACGGATCATCAAGCCATGAGCTGCAACTGGCCACTCTCCGTGTTCCGGAAGCCAGCTAGGACGGTTCGTATTGAAGATTCGTGTACCTTGTGCGATCCCGGACTCCACTTGCCCACCGACATCCCTATCTAGCAGGTTGCTGAAAAAGTAACCCTTAATAAGGACCGGATGCGTCCGATAGGTGGCCTACAACAGGGTCATGAGAGGACACGACGTCATTCAAACCGACATTTTCAGTTACATATCGCCGGAACAACGTGTGCCGAAGGATCATCCGCTAAGACCGATCCGGATACTGGTCAACGATGCGTTGACAGCGCTTTCAAGAGACTTCGACCGCATGTATTCCGACATGGGACGGCCATCGATTGCGCCGGAAAAGCTGCTGCGGGCATTACTGTTGCAGATTCTTTATACGATACGGAGCGAACGGATGCTGATGGAACAGCTGGACTACAACCTGTTGTTCCGTTGGTTTGTCGGCTTGAATATGGATGACGCGGTGTGGGACAAGACGGTGTTCACAAAGAACCGAGATCGGATGCTGAGGTCGGATGTAGCGCGACTGTTCTTCGAGGCTGTTGTGGAGCAAGCCCGGCTGCTGGGTTTGTTATCGGATGAGCATTTTTCTGTGGACGGGACGCTAATCGAGGCGTGGGCGAGCCAAAAGAGTTTCCAGCGGAAGGATAATGACTCGGGCGGAGATGGAAGCAACGGCAATGGCAGCGTCAATTTCCATGGCGAGCAGCGAACCAACCAGACGCACGAATCGAAGACGGATCCGGATGCGCGGCTGTACCGAAAGGGCAAGGGCAAGGAAGCCAAGCTTTGCTATGCCGGTCACGTTGTGATGGAAAACCGAAACGGCTTGGCGATTGACGGACACCTCAGCAAAGCAACGGGAACAGCCGAGCGTGCGGCAGCATTGGAGATGTTGGCCGATGTCACTGGCCAGAAACGAGTGACGGTGGGGACAGACAAAGGATACGACACGCGTGATTTCGTCGAACAGACGCGGACGATGAACATCACACCACACGTCACGCAGAACACAAGCGGTCGGAGCAGCGCCATCGATGGTCGCACCACGCGACACGAGGGATACGCGGTCAGCCTGCGCCGGCGAGCCCGAATAGAAGAGATCTTTGGCTGGTTGAAAACCGTCGGTGGACAACGAAAGACGCGCTATCGCGGGGAGTCAAAAGTCGGCTGGATGTTTGACCTCAGTCTCGCGGCCTACAACCTGGTTCGGATGCGGAACCTGGCCGGCGACTGCATATGACATCCGAGGAGTAGTGTTCCTGCTGGCCATAGTCGGCCGGACGATGACCGGAATCACCATGGAAAAACGAGAAACAAGTAGGTCTGAAGTCTCGGTTCCGCGCTTTTCCCGATTTTTGATCACGTTTTCTTCAGAAACTTGGGCTTTTTCCGCAACCTGCTAGAGAAGATCTCACAATATTCTCGAAGGCGTCCCGGTAAAGTTGGTTTCGGTTAACGGAAGTTGTCCCGATGCGATGTCCTGGTGCCGGCTTCTATGCTCTAACCTATGGCTCTTCGAATCGGGAAACTAAGCAGTTATCGGATGCACGAAGGGGTTGTCACAGCCCTTGAATGCTAGTGCGTCCGTCAGCCAACGTCTTTTCCTTCTCGTGGCCTGCCAGACAGCAATTGCTGTTTCGCTGGTTCTGATTGGTCTACATACAATCTCCGCTATGACTGCGGACTACCGCCATCTCCATGAGTTTCAACTTCAATCGATTTATGCCGTCCGTAAAGCGATGGAACACGCCGCAGGCTTAACTTCGGGGTCTCGTTACGATGAATTGAATGACTTCTACCGGCAGTACAGGACGAGATGGGAAGTTGCGTCCGGCCTTACCTCCGATGCCATTCGCTTTCGGAAAGATCTATTGAAAGCGGGAGAGACGGCGCTGCCCCAGCAGGAGGCGGAACTTCTGGCAGATCTCAAAAGCGCCATACAGACGAACCAGGGATACAGGATTCAGCAAGATCTGAAAGGCCTCTACGAAGTCAACGTGCGATATGCGGTATTTGCAAATCACTCTGTGATGGACCGCTTGAAAAACAGCCGTATTCGGCTGGTTGTCCTTGGCAGCGCCGGCATCATACTGACTCTTTTTCTGGGCCTGCGTGTTCGTCGTGCCATTGCGCCGCGAATACAGCGTCTTGTTCAGTTTGTTCGTCGCTTTCAGAACGGAACCTATGAACAGATCAGCGATTCCGGGACAGATGACATTGCGGTTCTGACCAACGCCTTGAATTCCGGTTTCTCAGCCATTGCCTGGCGGCAGCACGAGCGCGAGGAATTCATGGCCGTTGCGGCCCACGAACTCAAGACACCGGTTGCCTCTATTTATGGTTATGCTTCCTTGCTCCAATCCTACTCGCAGCCGGCTCCTGTGCTTTTTCACGCATTAGAAGTCATTTACCGCCAGTCGTGGAGATTGAGCCGTCTTATCGAAACGCTTTTCCTGGCCACCGAGACGAAGAATGGCCACCTTCATTTTGAACCTTCGCCGCTGAATCTGTCGTCGGTAGTCTGTCAGGTGTTGCATGAGATGGAAGCCTTACTATCGCGATATGTGTTCACTACACATATCCAGGAAAACGTGTCGATCCTGGGTGATGAAAGCCTGCTCGAGCATGCACTCTGGTCCTTGTTTACTTGTGCGGCAAGCTTGTCGTTAGAAAAGTCGGCGCTTCAGATTTCCCTCTCACAACCCGATCATTTTGCGCGCCTTAGCGTTGAGATCGAAAAGTCCAATATTCCGATTCCGGAAATTCAGGAACTATTCACCCCGTTCCGCGCAATGGAATACGAAACCGACAGTGGTATTCGCCTGGGTGTCGGCCTCTATCTCTGCCGCGAGATTGTCCGGGTTCACAACGGACAGTTGCTCGTTCTCAAGACGCCCGAAGACAAGCCAGGTTTCGTGATGGAGCTACCGTTATGAACAGTGAACCTGCCCGTAACAGTGTCCTGGTAGTTGATGATGATGCAGATCTCCGGGGATTGATCGAGGCTCTAGCTGCGATTTATGGAGTCCCGGTTCTGCACGCCGCGAACTGCAAAGAGGCACTTAAGGTTCTCGAACGCGACCACGAGAAAATAAAACTCATTTTCCTCGACTACTTCGTGCCGGGAATGGATCCCGTCAAGTGTGCGGCCGCAATTCTGTTAAAGGCCGACGGAGTAATTCCCGTTGTGCTTCTGACGGCGGCTGCAGACCCGGCTGCTCGAGCTGCGGAATTGAAGATAAGCCGATGGGTAGCTAAACCTTTTGATGTTTCCAAGCTGACAGGAATGCTGATTCAGGCAGTGCCCACCTAAAAGGGCAACCGTCCATCTTTGGAATCTAAGGAGTACCCAACAATTCCTATGACAGATTGGTCGCGTGACTTCTGGCCCGAAGTGACAAGCCGTTTGACAGGTCCGCTGGCTATGCGATTTTATTTGCAGCCAGTGCTGCCCACACTTTTTGCCGTGCGGGACGGATTCCGAGATGCCGTCAACGGCAGGCCCGCCTACTTCTGGGCGATCTTCAGCAATTCTAAGCAACGTCGTCATCTTTTGCGGGATGGTTGGAAAGCCGTAGGCAGGATTTTCCTGCTGGCGGTCGCGGTAGATTTCATCTATCAGCTGCTCGCCTTGCGATCCCTTCACCTTTCGCAAGCCGTGCTGGTAGCGACAATGCTGGCCCTCGGTCCTTATATTTTGCTGCGCGGCCCCATTAATCGCATCGTACGCACACTAAAGCTGGCCTCGACGGATTCGAGTGGGAGGGGTTCTAAAGCAGCATAACCTGCACACCACATGCGCAGCCTGCTTAGCCGCATGATATTGCACACAACATTTCGACATTACGATAGCTTGATAGCTCCGCACTCATCTCGTATTCACTGCCCCCGTAATTTCCTGAGACACTCTGAGTACTTTTCGTTCACACGAAATAGCTGCCCATTGCTTCTAATTAGAAAGAGCGCGACTCAGTCGCCATCACCAACGTAACTGCGATGACTATTAATGCCGCCCTCGCCATTGAGTCTCAAACGAAGAGGAGGCGCTTTCAGGACATCGCTTTTTCGGTCGTAGTTCTGTCCGCTGGAGGTCCCCACCGATGATGTATCGACTGTACCTGTTCCTACTGTTATATCTTGTTTTACCAACCTCAGCGGGTGCGCAGAGCAGGTCGGTCCTCCCATCGAATCTTACTCTCAGTCAAGCTTTGGAAGTTGCCCTTCTCAATAGCTCTATCCTGAAGGATGCTCGGGCACACCTCGAAAAAGCCTCGGGTCAGTACGAGCAGTCTCGTTCGGTATTGTTGCCGCAGGTCGATGTGTTCGCACACCAGGGCTATCTGACAATCAATTTACAGGGGTTCGGAATCCTTGTTCCTGGAACGCCAAATCTCATCGGCCCATTCAGCTCGATGGACGCTCGTGCCATCCTAAGGCAGGATTTGTTAAATATCGCCGCAATCCGCTCGTGGCACAGTTTCAACTTGCGCCGCGATTCCTCGGTCTATCTGGTAGAGAATGCCCGCGAGGTTGTCACGTTAAACGTCGTCGGTGCGTACTTGCAAGCACTAAGTGCGAAAACTAATCGTAATAACTTAGCCGAGCAAACCACGCTAGCGACAGAACTCTATAAGCTTACAGCCAGCCGGACTGGCCAGGGTGTTTCATCCGAACTCGACGCGAACCGCGCAAAGCAGCAGATGAATACGCGGACACAAGAACTGCAGCAGGCGGAACAGAACTATATTGTGGCGAAATTGAATCTCGCCAGACTAGTCCAGGCCAATATCACCTCGGATTTCGAGGTCGCCGATCAAGCCGCATATGGTTCCGGTGAGACGATGGACAAAGGCGCCTCCCTCCAGGCCGCTCTCGCCTCGCGGCCTGACTACCGGGCGGCACAGGCTGCAGTAAGAGCTGCCGAATTGCAAGTCAAGTCCATTGAGGCAAGCAGGCTGCCTGTGGTGCGTCTGCGAGTTAGCGACGGTCAAAGCGGAACCACGCCAGAACATAATGTCAACACGTACAACGTGCAGGGCACGCTCGAGTTTCCAATCTTCACATCAGGCCGTATTCGAGGCCAGATAAACGAGGCGGAAGGAGCGCTGCACGAGGCAACCGCTGCCTTGGACAGAGAGCGCGCGCAAATCGAGTCGGATGTCCTTACGGCAATCTCCGGCGTGGAATGGGCTCTCAAAGAGGTAGACACCAGCTCTCAGAATGTGAGTCTATCTCGCCAGGAAGTGGAAATGTCGCGATCGCGATTTGCTCAGGGAGTGACGGACAACACCGAAGTGGTCAACGCGCAAGATCGCCTGTCCAGAGCAGATGATGCACGGATTCGCGCTCTCTACACCCTGGGAGTGGCGAGGGCAAACCTGGCTCGGGCAATGGGCGGCGCCGAGCGAGCCTATCGTAAATAGCGTGAGGAGGCCTTTATGAAATCGCTTTCGATGCTGCTGGTAATCAGTCTTTTGAGTCTCGCTGCATGTCGCACCAGCGCAAACTCTGACGGGACGCTCTTCGTGAGCGGAAGAATTGACGGCGACACGGTGGACATTTCGTCAAAGAGACCTGGGCAAGTGGCCGAAATCAAAGTGCGCGAAGGGGACTCTGTTCAGGCTGGGCAGCTACTGGCAGTCATCTCAAGCCCTCAGGATCAGGCGCGCTACGATGCGCAAACGGCTCGAGTGACAAGCGACCAGCGCAAGCTTCGGCAACTACAGCAGCAGCTCAAGACCTATGCGGAGAAAATTCGCCAATCACAGATGTATGTGGAGCAGGCTCAGACTGACGCACCAGCGGCTGTCAAGACGGCCGAAGCCAATGTTGAAGCTAGCAAAGCCCAACTTGCCCGGTCCGAGGCCGAACTGGAATTAAGCAAAGCAGACGCAGCACGGTATGCACCATTAGTACAGAATGGCGCCGTCTCCATACAACTGGCTGACCAGTACAGCACAAAGCTGAAACTCGCGGAAGCAACGGTAGAGACCAACCGCAAGCAGCTTGCGGCGGCACAGGCATCTCTCGCACAAACCCGGGCACAACTGGAAAATCCGACGATCAAGGAAGCTGACCGCCGGACCCTGGAAAGGCAGGTCGACGAGCTTAAGGAACAAATCGCTGCAGCACAGGCCGATGTCGAAGCGAATCGTGGCGAACTACGCCGTATCGAGGCCGACTTAACCGATCTGAAGATCCTGGCTCCAATCGCAGGTACTATCCTGACACGCTCCGCTGAACCAGGCCGTGTGATCGCGAGCGGGCAAACCATCCTCACTATGGTGGACTTAACCAGGCTCTACCTGCGCGGATTTGTTCCAGAAGGAAATGTCGGAGAAGTCAAAGTGGGTCAGCCGGCTCAAGTCTTCCTGGATTCCCGGCCTCACGAGGCGATCTCTGCTGAAGTAATCCGCGTAGATCCTCAGGTCATGTTCACGCCTGAGAATACTTACTTTAAAGATGACCGGGTAAAGCAGGTGATAGGTGTGAAGCTCGGATTGCGTGCTGCCTACGGTTTCGCCAAACCGGGAATGCCCGCGGACGGAACAATCCTGATTGGGAGATAGTTTATGGCCGCCGTTGAAACAGTTGTGGAAGCGCGCTCGCTCTCGAAAAGCTACGGACCTTTGAAAGCTCTCGATGAGGTTAGTTTCGAGGTTCGCAGAGGAGAGATCTTTGGATTGATCGGTGCCGATGGTGCCGGCAAAACAACCGCATTCCGTATTATCGGCGGCGTGCTCGCTGAGGGTGGCGGAGAAGTGCGCGTCCTAGGAAATACGCCCCGCGCAGCCCGCCCCCAGGTTGGGTACCTGACACAGCCCTTCAGCCTCTATCAGGACCTTAGTGTCGACGAAAACCTGAACTACGCCGGAGGCCTGCGCGAAGTTCCCGAGCAGGATTTTGCCACGCGGCGAAGCCGCTATTTCAAGTTATTTGACCTCGACCGCTTTACCGACCGGCTTGCAGGACGGTTGAGCGGCGGCATGAAACAGAAGCTGGCACTCACCTGCACATTGATCGCCGACCCGCGGCTGCTCCTTTTGGACGAACCAACGACGGGAGTCGATCCTGTCACTCGCCGCGATTTCTGGGACGCACTAACGTCTCTGGCAACCGGTGGGATGTCTATCATTGTCGCGACTCCCTATCTGGACGAGGCCGAGCGCTGCCACCGAGTGGCATTGATGGAGCGCGGCAAGATTTACGATATTGATACGCCTTCTCGCTTTCGTTCGAAGATGGGAGTCACGCGCCTCGAAGTCAAAGTTGAACCTCTGGCAGGAGCGGAAGACGTACTCGCCAGATCCCCCGAGGCCGGGGACGTTCAGCGCTTTGGTGATCGCCTGGACGTAATGGCCGCACGACCTGAGGCCGCCGAGTCCGATTTGCGCCGGCTTGCAGAAGCCAACGGCATGAACATCACCCAGATACTCCGCTCTCAACCAACACTCGAAAACGCTTTCGTTGGACAGTTGCGAAAGATGCGCGGCGCTCACGTGCTTCCCAGGTTTCCAAAACCCTCTCCACCGCTGAACCGAAAAGATGTTGTCATTGGCGCTACAGATCTCAACAAACGTTTTGGCTCGTTTCAGGCGGTGAAGAATTTCCAACTGGAAGTCCGCAATGGCGATATCTATGGGCTGTTGGGGGCTAACGGTGCGGGAAAAACCACTTCGATCAAGATCATTTGTGGACTGATCGATCCAACTTCAGGCAGCGTCACTCTGTTGGGAAAGCACAAAGGATTACGCTCGGCGGAAGTGCGATCCAGGATTGGATATATGTCCCAGAAATTCGCGCTGTACGATGATTTGACCATTGGAGAGAACCTGGATTTCTACGCCAGATTGTATGGCGTCGATGAGAACGTGCGCGAAGAGCGTAAGAAATGGGTCCTCGAAACCGCCGAGTTGAGTGGCGAAGCCGGAATGTTGACAAAATCTCTGCCGGGCGGGTGGAAGCAGCGTGTCGCATTTGGTGCGGCCGTAATGCACGAACCCGAGGCGATTTTTCTGGATGAACCGACTTCCGGGGTCGATCCCCTGGCGCGCCGCGCCATGTGGCGAATGATCAATGAATTTGCCGATCGCGGCGCGGGCATTGTGGTTGTAACCCACTACCTGGAAGAAGCCGAACAATGTAACCGACTGGGCTTCATGGTCGCCGGTGAAATCATCGCCCAGGGTTCTCCCAGCGAAGTGAAAGCCAATATGAAAGGCTCGCTCTACGAGATCGAGGTGGACCGTCCGGATCTGGCTCTGGCCACCTTGAAAAAGAAGTTTGGGGCTTCGCGCGTCTCACTGTTTGGAGATCGTCTCCATGTCGTGACGGAAAGTGACGATCAGAAACGTGAGACGGTGAGCGCGCTGGAACAGGCCGGGGTCCGCATCGTGGCTTCGAAACCAGTGCCTTTTTCGCTGGAAGATGTCTTCATTTCACTCATCGAATCCCGAAGATCGGAGATTCCCCTGTGAAAAAGATCATGGCTCAGGCCTGGAAAGAATTCATGCTGTTCCGCCGCGACAAGCTACTGATTCTGCTGGCGGTCCTTATGCCAGTCGTGCTGATGTCGCTGGCCGGAGGGACACAGTCCTTGAGGCTGCGCAACGTGCCGCTCCTGGTATATGACTACGACAACACAGCACTCAGCCGATCCTATCTGGAGACCTATGGGGCAGCTCTCACATTTCGCCTTACCCCCCGACAACCCGGCGAGTCTCCAGAAGAGGCACTCAGCAGCTGGCGAGGGCGCGCCGCGCTGATCATTCCACAAAGCTTCGAGCGTGACGCCTTGCGCGGCGCCGAACCTACAGTGCAGTTGATGATTGATGCGACCGATTCCAACGCAGCCACTGCGCTGGGTAACTACGCACAAGCTCTCAATACAAGCTTCGCGCAAAAGAGCGGTATAGCGCAGGTTCCTCGACAACTCGTTCGCATGGAGCAGCGACTTTGGTACAACCCTGGTCTCTCAAATCCGATCTACTTTGGTACCGGCGCGTTGGGTTTGATGCTGATCATCTTTCCTGCACTATTAGGAGCTCTGACCACCGCAAAGGAGTATGAGGTCGGTACCGTGATCCAGGCCTATGCCTCCAGCCTGACAGCCGTCCAATGGATATTGGGCAAGGCCATCCTGTATGTCCTCATCGGATTCGTGGAGTTCGTGATTTGCTTCGCGCTGGGTTTGTTTGCATTCGAATTCCGCTTCCCCTCCGACCCTACCATTCTGCTGATCGCAACCATCCTGTATCTGCTCGCCGGAGTGTTTTTCGGCATGATGATGGGAAACGCAACAGGAAATCAGAGCGCGGCGATCCAGGGTGTGCAGATGGGATCTTTCCTGCTTTCCCTGCTGCTTTCGGGATACCTGTTCGCCGTGAGGAATATACCCGTGCAGATCCGTTGGATATCCAGCTTTTTACCCGCGACCCACTACATTCAGATTGTCCGTAACTCCATCCTGAGGAACGCTGGATGGGGCACGTCGCTCGGGCCGGTAATTGCACTGCTGTTGCTGGCAATCTCGTTCTTCGCTCTGAATGTGATTCAGATGCGCAAGATGCAGTTCAAGGGATAGGAGAGTCGAATGTCTGATTTCATACGACGTTATATCGCTTTAACGATGAAGGAAGTCCAGCAGCTCCGGCGCAACCGCGTTCTGCTGATTCAGCTGATGCTTCCTCCGACGGTCGTGCTGATCATATTCGGATACGCCTTGAATCCTAAAGTACGCGACCTGCGTCTGGGCGTGGTGGATCAGAGTTTGACAACGGAAAGTTACGGCCTTATCGATTCCCTGGCCCAGAACGTGAATTTTAAGGTGACGCATCGATACCTTAGGGTACAAGAGGCCGAAGAAGCGCTCAAAAAGCTGGACCTGGATTTGTTTATCGTCATTCCACCGTATTTCGCACGCGACCTGAGCCGTGGGCAAACGGCGGACATACAAGTGGTGATCGATGCGGTGGACGCCAATACCGCCCAGATCGCACAGGGTTATCTGGGAAAGGCCTTGGAGCAGTACAACAACAGCGGAGGCGGTGGCGGCGGGGTCCTCCCTGCCAAATACCGCGCCGGGCTTACTTTCGTCCGCTCGGGACATCCTGCGCCTCCGCCAGGTGCGCCGGATGTACAAGCTGCTTATCTCTACAACCCCGGACTGGTGACGCCTTGGCACTACGTTACGGGTGTTATGAGCATCATCATGTTTATTAACGCTTCGCTTGTGGCTTCCGCTCTCGCAGTGAAGGAAAAAGAGACCGGCACCATCGAACAGTTGTTGATGACGCCGGCCCAGACGGGCGAGATGTTACTCGCAAAAACCTCGCCGGTTTTCGTGCTCATGATGATTGTGATGTTCGCGTCGCTCGGTGTCGGCATGCTCGTGTTTGGGCTGCCGGTCCGCGGAGCATTGTGGCTGTTCACACTTGCGGGCGCATTCGCCGCACTGGCCGGGATCGGAATCGGCGTGATGGTGGCAACGGTCTCCAGATCCCAGCAACAAGCGCAGTTGCTCACGTTCTTTGTAAACCCTCCGATTACGCTGCTGTCCGGAGCAACATCTCCGCTCGAAAACATGCCGGAGTTCTTTCAGAAGCTCTCCTATATAGATCCCTTGCGCTACATGGTGACGATCGTTCGGGGGGTCACGTTAAAGAATGCGCCGTGGAGCGCCCTCTGGCCGAACCTGTTAGCCCTTGCCGCTTTCTCGATTCTACTGTTTGCCATCAGTGCGTGGCGCTTCCGAAAGGTCTAATCGTGAAAGATAAAGACTCAAAAAACAACCGCCAACAAAAGCTAAAGCGCAAGACCTACGAAAAGGAACTGCGTCGCCTTCAAGCTGAGCTCTGCCTGCTTCAGGAATGGGTAAAGGAAAAAGGGCTCCGCGTGATTGTGTTGTTTGAGGGCCGGGATGGCGCCGGTAAAGGAGGCACCATCAAAGCGATCGCCGAGCGTGTAAGCCCGCGGGTGTTTCGAGTGGTAGCGCTTCCGGCCCCATCTGACCGCGAGAAAACGCAATTATACATACAGCGTTACCTGCCGCATTTTCCGGCAGCCGGAGAGATCGTAATCTTCGATCGCAGCTGGTACAACCGCGCCGGCGTGGAATATGTCATGGGATTTTGTACCGAAGAACAACACCGCAATTTCCTGAAACGGTGCCCGATGTTCGAAAGTTTCGTCCTCGCCAATGGAATCGTTTTGATCAAATATTGGCTCGAGGTCAGCAATGACGAACAGGCTCGTCGATTTCAATCCCGCATTGACGATCCCTTACGGCAGTGGAAATTGAGTCCAATAGACTTGCCGTCGCGCAGCCAATGGTACGATTATTCGCGAGCCCGCGACATGATGTTGGAAGCCACAGATACCGAAATTGCGCCGTGGCACATCGTACGATCCGACGACAAAAAGCGGGCGCGGCTCAACTGTATCTCACATCTGCTGAGCCTCATCGCGTACCACAAAGTGCCGAGGGGTAAAATAAAATTGCCCCAGCGCTCCAAAAAGCGCGCATACGACGACCACGCTACCCTGCAAGGCAGAAGGTTTGTGCCCGAAAAATATTAAGAATCACCTCAGGTTCATCATTTTCGGTCGCATCGATTGCCTGGCGTGAACGGATGGAAGGAGATAAGGCCTGCATGCACAAAGCTCACGTGAAGCTGGCACCATCAATTCTTTCTGCGGAAATATCCCGTTTAACTGAACAGGTGGCAGAAGCAGAACAGTCAGGCGCCGACCGGATTCATGTCGATGTAATGGATGGACACTTCGTTCCCAACCTTTCGATGGGTCCAGTCATCGTACGGTCTTTGCGGCCTCTAACCTCTTTGCCGCTGGAAATTCACCTGATGATATCGAACCCGGATTTTTTCCTGGATGAGTTCGCCGAAGCTGGCTCCGATTCACTTCTAATTCACTGGGAAGGCAACAACAATTTGCACCGAACCGTGCAACGAGTGAAAGCCTTGGGTAAACGTGTCGGTGTTGTCATTAATCCGGCGACGCCGGCGTCGGTGCTGGACGAAATTCTGCAGGATGTGGACCAGATACTGGTGATGACAGTAAATCCCGGCTTCGGAAACCAACAGTTCATTCACACGGTCCTGCCTAAAATCAGCCTCGTCCGCCAGATGATCGACCGAATCCATCCGGCTTGCGATTTGGAGGTTGACGGTGGAATCGACCCGATAACTGCGCCGCTGGCCGTAGCGGCCGGAGCCAACGTTCTCGTGGCTGGCTCGGCAATTTTCAGCGCAATCGAAGGCGTTACTGCAGCCATGCAGCAGCTGAAAACCGCAGTGAGTCTCCGAGCCGCGTAGCTGCAACGACAGTCATGCGGCCCTCGATGGTTTCAATGTCGGTCGGATGACGGACGGATTCGCGCGAGTCAGTACGATTTCCTCGTCCTCATGACGAATAGCCAACCGCTCGCCATCGCGCAAAGAATAGGCTGTAGACTCATGACTGACCTCGACATCCACAACCTGGCCACGATAAGTTAACGCGAACTTCATTGTTGCCTGTGGTTCGGGAGGGTGTTGCGGGCGGAAGGATAGAGTGCCGTCATAATCGCGAAGCCCGGCAAAGCCATAGACAAACACCATCCACGTTCCACCCATCGAGGCTATGTGACAACCATCCTTGACATTGCCCCCAACGTCGGCCAGGTCCATCAATAGGGCCGATCGGCTGTAAACAACCGCCTTATCGAAATCGCCGATCTCGAGGGCGACAATGGCCTCCATGCAGGATGAGAGTGATGAGTCTCCAGTTGTGAGAGGGTCGTAGAACTCGAAATTTAGCTTCTTGCTCTCTAACGAAAACTCATGGCCGAGCAGGAACATCGCAAGCAATACGTCGGCTTGTTTGATCACTTGATGACGATAGATGTTCAGTGGGTGATAGAACAACAACAGCGGATATTTCTCCGGAGGTGTGTTCTTGAAGTCCCACGGTTCCCGATCGAGAAAGCTATCGTCCTGTGGATAGATTCCAGTTGCCGGATCGAAGGGAATATACATATTTCCTGCCGCCCTACGCCATTCCTCAACTTCGGATATCTCCAGACCCGTCTTCCGGATAAGAGCCTCAAGTACTTGCGGCTGCCCGGCTTGAAGGCGCTCAATGGTTTCTGCCGCATAACGTAAATTCTCCCGCGCCATCAAGTTCGTATACGTGTTGTTGTTGACGACAGTCTTGTATTCGTCGGGTCCGGTGACACCATTGATACAGAACTTCCCATCTTTGCGATTCGAGAAAAATCCCAGGTCGCACCAAAGCCGAGCAGTCTCGACCAGCATTTCCGCACCGTATTCGAAAAGAAATTCTTCATCGCCCGTTGCGTTTACATACTTCCGTAAGGCATACATGATGTCCGCATTGATGTGGTATTGAGCGGTTCCCGCTTCATAGTAGGCAGAGGCTTCTTCTCCATTGATGGTGCGCCACGGAAATAGAGCACCTCGATGGCTCAGTTCGCGCGCGCGGGCTCGCGCCTGATCCAACATGCTGTATCGAACGCGTAACAGATTCTTGGCCGTGTGCGGCGACGTATATATGAGGAATGGAAGCAGGTAGATTTCTGTGTCCCAGAAATAGTGTCCCTCATAAGCTTGTCCGGTCAGCCCTTTGGCACCGACACCGTGATCCTCGGCCCTGGCGGAGGCTTGAAGAATATGAAACGAATTAAGCCGGATCGCTTGTTGCACTTCGACAGTCGAGAGCCTTGCTCTTTCCGCCTTGATATTGCTTACCTGAACGTCGCTTCTCCGCCAGAAATCATCCATGTATTGTTCCTGTTCCGCCAGTAACTTGGCGAATCCTTGACGGCATGCTCGATTCAGGGTCCATTCCGCGCGATCGCCAATTTCATCGCCTTCAGCGGTGCTCGAAGTGTGATACACGATGTACTTCATAAGTTGGATGGATTGTTCCGCTTTAGCTTCAATCGTAAAAACCACCTGGCCTGAATTCTCGGCGTGATCCGATGTGTAGTCATGCGAACAATCGGACACAAGGTGATGATCCATCGCACAAGCAATAACCATCTGGCTTCGTTCCGTGGCATGAACGAGAACGACACGGCGGTCCTTCGCGTAATTTGCATGGGGCCGGAGTTCCAGCCCTGCAAACTTCGCCCGACGCGGATCATCGAAGGCTTCCTGCTTTTTCGGGCGTTGATAGAGCATCTCGGAAGAGATCAACACAGGCGCGGATGCATTCAAAATCGTCACCTGATACGCAATCACCGCGACGTGGCGTTGTTGAAAGGAGATCAGGCGTCTGGACTGGATTCGCACCAGCTTGCCCGACAGGGTTTCCCACACCAGATCCCTATCGAGAGTGCCGGACTTCATATTCAGTTGGCGGACGTAACGCCGAATGCTGGCGTGGGCAAGATCGAGGGGTTCGTCGTCCACAAAGAGTTTGATGATTTTGCTGTCAGTGACATTCAGCATTGTCTGGCCGAGACGGGCAAAACCAAAAGCCTCCTCGCCATAAACGATCGGCCATGACTCATAGAATCCGTTCACAAAGGTGCCATTCTGAACGGAAGGGGTTCCTTCTTCATGGACTCCACGCATGCCGAAATAGCCGTTTCCAAGAGAAAGTACAGTCTCCATCTGTGCCATAAACTCCGGTCGCAGACTTTTCTCGACCATGTTCCACTCATTGGGCGGATAATCCTGAGCCGGTGGCTTCACTCGTGCATGATGCAGCATTGCGATATACCTCTTTGTTAAGCTGCCGGTTCGATTGGCCGGCCAACGCTGGTCGTAAGGAGATCCGCGAGGTCGTTGACCACAAGGTTCGCACCATGTGCTTTCAACTCGGTGACATTACCTTTCCGGGCGACGCCAATTACCAATCCAAATCCCCCTTGTGCACCCGCTCTGACACCGGACAAGGCATCTTCAATGACTACGGCACGATCTGGCGCCACACCCAGCATCTGTGCGGCCTTCAAAAATGAATCCGGGGCTGGTTTGCCGGCGAGTTTTTGGCTGGCGATCACATCGCCATCGACGCGGGCATCAAACAAATCCTCAACCTTCGCTGCGCGGAGAACCTCTTCGCAATTCTGACTTGAAGTCACTACTGCGATTTTGACTCCCATCCTTCGCAGATACATGATGAATGCAACGGTACCCGGGTAAGCTGCTGCACCGCCTGCTGCCAGGCGTCGGTTGACTAACCCATTTTTTCTGTTACCAAGACCATAGACCGTATCGGCCGAAGGAGCGTCCTGGGGCGTTCCTTCAGGCAGGATTATGCTGCGCGACTGCAGAAAATCACGGACGCCCTGGTATCGTGGTTTTCCATCAACGTAAAGTTTGTAGTCGCTTCCGATGTCAAAAGCACGAAACGGAAGGGCATTTTGCATCGCCCATCTCTGTAGGAACGCGTCAAACATCACCTTCCAGCACGTAGCGTGAATGCTTGCGGTATCGGTAATCACTCCGTCCATGTCAAACAGAACAGCGTCATAGCGGTCATGAGTGATAACAGGTGGCGCATACGTGCGACGCTCGCGCTGTGGAATATCAGCACCATAGCGTCCTTCTATGGCCTCGATCTTTTGCAACCGTTGCCGGTGGCGGCTTTCGCGTGTGAACGCAGCTCCCAGGTAGGCCTTAACCAACTCTCGGGCGAGTTCCGGGCCAATAACACGTCCGCCCAGTACCAGAACGTTCATGTCGTCGTGTTCCACTCCCTGATGAGCCGAATAGGTGTCGTGGCACAGTCCTGCGCGAATCCCGGGCAATTTGTTGGCCGCCACAGAAGCTCCAACGCCACTGCCGCAGATCAGCACCCCCCGATCTGCTTTTCCATCCATCAGTGTCTTACCGAGAGTCTCGGCATAATCCGGGTAATCTACCGCCTCGGTTCCCTTTGTTCCGACATCGATGATCTCGTGGCCGAGCTGGCGTAAATAGTCGCTCAGGTTTTCCTTTAAAGAAAACCCCGCATGATCATTGCCGATTACGATGCGCATTGTTCACCTCGTTTGAGCGATCTGGTCTTTAGCCGCTGAGATTAGATGATCGGGAGTGAAGCCGAATTTATAACGCAGCTCCTTCAGCGGGGCTGATGCCCCGAAGGTTTCCATACCGATCGCACGCCCGGTGGTTCCGACATACCGCGCCCAACCTAAAGTGGACGCCTGTTCAATGGAAACCCGTGCGGTGACTGCCGCGGGCAGAACGTGCTCCCGATACTCCGGATGTTTGCGGCAGTAGTATTCAAAGACTTCCCACGATGGCATGCTGACGACGCGAGCTTTGATGCCTTCGCTCTTGAGCTGTTCAAAGGCTTCGACACAGAGTGCAACCTCGCTGCCAGTCGACAGCAGCAACACGTCGGGTCTGTGCTCCCAGGCATCAGCCAGGATGTAGGCACCACGCCGGAGCCCTTCTGCTGAGGCGTATTTATTGCGGTCCAGCGTCGGCAGCGCCTGACGTGACAGGATGAGGGCCACGGGCTCGTGGCGGAACTCCATGATCATTCGCCAGGCTTCGACGACTTCATTGGCATCCGCCGGCCGTAATGTAATCAGTCCCGGGATGGCGCGCAGGGAAGCCAGCTGTTCCACTGGTTGATGCGTCGGCCCGTCTTCACCGACGCCGATTGAGTCGTGCGTAAAGATATGGATTACCGGAATCTCCATTAGCGCGCTCAATCGAATAGATGTTCGTTCGTAGTCGCTGAAAATCAGAAAACCAGAACCGAATGGCCGGACCTTTGACAGCGAAAGCCCGTTGAGTATGGCTCCCATCGCATGCTCCCGGATGCCGAAATGAATATTGCGCCCAGTTCGGTACACGGCGCTGAAATCGCCCGCCCCTTCGAACTTCAGCTGCGTTTTGCAGGAGGGTCCGAGATCCGCTGAACCTCCGACTAGCCATGGGATGTTCTTAGCGAGGACATTCAGGATTTGCCCCGAAGCCTCCCGCGTGGCCATCCCTTTAGCATTCGCCGGATACACAGGCAAATCTTGCTCCCAATTTTGCGGTAGTTCCCGGCGCAGCATCCGGTAACTCATGGCAGCGAGTTCCGGATGGTGGCGACGGTACTCTTCGAACTTTGCCCACCATTCCGCGTGCAACGCTCGGCCGCGTGCCCCTATGCCGGCCTGAAAACTCTCACGCACACCTTCCGGTACCAGGAACCTGGCATCTTCGGGCCAGTGATAGCGACGTTTGGTCAGGCGGATTTCCTCATCTCCCAGCGGTTCGCCGTGAGCCGAACTGGTGTCCTGCTTGTTGGGAGCCCCATAGGCGATATGACTGTCAACGATGATGAGGGTCGGCCGATCACTGGTATTCTTGAACAGCCGGAAGGCACGCTCGAGCAGATAGAGGTCGTTGGCGTCCCCCACTCGAGTTGCGTTCCAGCCATAGCCGATGAAGCGCGTCGCAACGTCATCGCTATACGTTAGTGTCGTATCCCCTTCGATCGTGATGTGGTTGTTGTCATAGATCCAGCACAAATTGGATAACTTGAAATGTCCTGCCAGCGATGCTGCTTCTCCCGAAATGCCTTCCATCATGCAGCCGTCGCCGCACAACGCATACACGTCGTAATCAAACATATTGAAGCCGGGCCGATTGAAAAAGCCGGCTCCCCATTGTGCTGCCATTGCCATGCCGACGCTGGTGGCTACACCTTGTCCCAGGGGTCCGGTAGTGGTCTCGACTCCTGTTGTCCAACGGTATTCCGGATGACCCGGACATTTGCTGTCGAGTTGGCGAAATCTCTTGATGTCGTCCAGCGACACCGATGGATCACCCACCACCTCATATTTGGAATTAACTGCCTTAACGCCGCTGAGATGCAGCATGGCGTAGAGAAGCATCGACGCATGCCCGGCCGAAAGCACGAAGCGGTCGCGATTCGGCCAGATCGGATGTTTGGGGTCGAAGCGCAGAAAGCGCTGCCAGAGGCAATAGACTACGGGCGCCAGCGCCATCGGAGTTCCCGGATGGCCGGACTGAGCTTGCTGCACAGCGTCCATCGCCAGCGTCCGAATCGTATTGATACACAACTCATCCATATCCGGAGGTGCTGCTTGTCCGGAAAGGTCAACGATTGCTGCGTCTGACTTCCGCCGTTTCACGCCGCAGGCTCCGCTTCCATACTGTCCGTGTATTTCCCTTGAGCCGCAGCCTGGACACACCTCGAACGATGAAAGAACACCTCTTGAGCAATATGAACGTTGTCTTTCCTTCCTAGCCAGGCCTGAAGAGCTTCATCCTGAAGAGCCCGTCCAAACGAGAAGCTGAGCTTCCAGGGCTTCGGACTGCCGTCGGATTGATTGATGGCATTCAGATTCCGCGTTGCCGTCACATAATCCTGACCGCCCGAAAGGAACACGATGCCGGCAACAGCTGCAGGAGCATGCCGCCGCAGACACCTTAATGTGGCTAGCGCCACGTCTTTTACAGAAGTTTGTTGGCGGCAGTGTGTGCCGGCCACGATCATGTTCGGTTTCAGCAGCATACTTTCGAAAATCACGCGTTGCTTGAACAAAGCATCGAATGTGGCATGGAGAATATTGCTGGTCACCTCTTCGCATCTCTCCATCGTGTGCGATCCATCCATCAGTACCTCCGGTTCAACGATAGGCACCAGCCCCTGCTCCTGGCACAGTACTGCATAGCGAGCAAGCGCATGCGCATTTACATGAAGGCACGTCAAGCTGGGGAGGCCATCGCTGATGCGTATGACGGCACGCCATTTGGCAAAGCGTGCTCCCATTTGATGGTATTCGGCCAGGCGGTCACGTAGACCATCGAGTCCTTCGGTGACGTTTTCCTCATGAGAATTTGCCAGTCGCTTCGCACCCGTATCGACTTTGATTCCGGGAATGATGTTTTGTTGAGCGAGGAGTTCGAGTAAGGACGTGCCCGTTGAACTCTTCTGCCGGATCGTTTCATCCTGCAAAATAGTCCCACTGATGAATTCGGCGACTCCCGGTGTTGTAAACAACATTTCGCGATAATCCCGGCGACTATCGGGCGTCGATTTGATCCGCAGCGCCTCGAACCGCTTTGTTAAGGTTGGGGGAGTTTCATCAGCGGCGAGGATGCCTTTGCCATCAAGGACTAAGGTTTTTGCAATGCTTTCCAGAGTGATACTACTCATGCTTACCTCATGGCTTTCTTGAAAACGACCGACATTTCGTTGACCATGCGCACACGTGATTGCATTTACGCGGGACTAACCAATGGAATGTTCCACCGCTTCATCGCCGGCCCCCCACGGTAGTAGCTCAAGACGCACAACGTCGCCGTGTTGAGCATAAACAGGCGGCCATCCGAGACCGATAGCCCCAGCCATCGCGCCGCAAGAGATCTAAGCAGATGACCATGGGAAAACAGAGCGACATGACCTTCTGTGGAACGAACTCTTTTAATGATTCGATCGATCCGCGCCGCCACCTGCTCCGGGTTTTCTCCGCCCGGGCTGCCGTCTGTAAAGACCAGCCAACCTGGCCTTGCGGTGTGAATCTGTTGCGGCGTCAATCCTTCATATTCGCCATAGTCCCACTCGATTAGATCTGGATCGATTTCAGCTAGATTGCTGAGTCCCGCTAACTCACACGTTTGCCGTGCCCGTTGCAGTGGGCTGGTGAGGACTAGCGCAAATCTTTCTTTAGCTAAGACCGGTTTCCAGAGTGTGGCCACTCTGCGGCCGTTCTCTGTCAGGGGAATATCCGTCCTGCCCGTGTGCTGGCCGCTGAGGCTCCACTCCGTTTCACCATGTCGAACAAGATGCACGCGTTGGTTAGCCATAAGTATTCTCTGGACCGCTAGTCACACCGCGGCGCTGCGGTCGAAAAAATAAGCCTGTTTGTATGACGGGCAATCATCAGGTCCTCATTCGTCGGAATCACAAAAACGCTGCACGGGCTTCCAGAAGCGGAGATGATCTCCGCGTTAGCTGTGTTGTGATCCTTATCCAGTTGCACACCTAGGTGGCCCAGACCAGAACATACGTCCCACCGCACGGAGCCCGCGTGTTCTCCGATGCCGCCGGTAAAGATCAATGTGTCCAGCCCACCGAGTACCGCCACCATGGCTCCGATGTGCTTGCGGAGCTGATAGCAGAACAGTTCAACCGCGAAGGCGGCTTCCACCCGACGCTCCCGCTGTTCCAGCAGCATCCTCATATCTGACGTGATGCCGGACACTCCCAGCAGACCAGCATTGTTGTTCACAAGTTCATCGATCTGGACCGCGTCATAGTTCTTTTCCCGCATGAGATGGACAAGTACACCGGGGTCCAGGTCGCCACTACGTGTTCCCATCATCAGGCCACCAGCAGGCGAAAAACCCATCGTTGTATCCAGCGCCCGGCCATTAAGGATTGCTGCGAGGCTGGCGCCGTTGCCGAGATGGGCGATGATGACGCGGCCGCGGGAGGCGGCGCCAACCGTGGCAATCACATATTCATACGACAAACCATGAAATCCGTAGCGTCGTACACCTTTGCTCCAGAAGGCATTGGAAAATGGGAGACGCTGGGCCACTTCGGGCATAGACCTGTGAAACGCGGTGTCAAAACATGCAACCTGTGGCATCTCGGGGAAGCGCGCCTTGACGGCCTCGATTCCTTTGATCGCATTTGGTAAGTGCAAAGGTGCAAATGGAACAAGCCGATGCAATTCTGCGAGGAGAGATGCATCGACGCGCTCCGGTGAGGAATGGTTTGGCCCGCCATGAACTACCCGGTGCCCCACAGCGGACGGAGTCGATAATCCCAGATCTTTGACCGCCGCAGTTATACCCGCAGCGGACGCCGTGAAATCCGCAAAGTTGCGTTGGATCTCGGCCAACTCAAGTTTATCCGCGTCCTGGATCCACAGGCGACCTCCCGACAAACCGATCCGCTCGACTGCGCCGCGGGCGAGCGGCAGCTCCTGTAGATCGCCAAGAGAATAGACGGCGAATTTCAAAGAGGAAGACCCGCAGTTCAAACACAGGATGACATGGTTGGTCGACCCTGAAATGTTCTCTATCGCTTGGCCACGCATAAGGTTCGGAAGTACCTCACGCCGCCGGCAGTTCCACGTTGTCCGCTTCCGTCGAACCGATTGGGGCCGCGGACGGCTCCCGCTGGCCCCAGGTCCAACCGCTGATCCCTGGCATATCCTCACCGTGACGGACGATGTACTGCTTGTGCTCGATGAGCTTGTCGCGGATCGCCTGCTTCGCATAGGCCGCGCGCGCGCCTAGTTGTGGTACTCGATTGATGACGTCCTGTGCCAGATGGAATCGATCCAGATCGTTCAACACACACATATCGAACGGTGTGGTCGTCGTCCCTTCTTCCTTGTAGCCGCGGACGTGTAGATTTTTGTGGTTTGTCCTTCTATATGTGAGCCGGTGAATAAGCCAGGGATAACCATGAAACGCAAATACTATCGGCTTGTCCTTCGTGAAAAGGGTATCGAAGTCGTGGTCGCTGAGGCCGTGTGGATGCTCAGCCGGCGGCTGGAGCGTCATGAGGTCGACGACATTGATCACCCGAAGCTTCAGGGTTGGACTATGTTTGCGAAGAAGTTCGACGGCGGCAAGTGTTTCCAGCGTTGGGACGTCGCCACAACAAGCCATTACTACGTCAGGTTCACCACCTCGATCATTGCTGGCCCATTCCCAGATACCGATTCCTGCAGTGCAATGTTTCACCGCTTGATCGATCGTCAACCATTGCGGTGCCGGCTGCTTGCCCGCTACCACGACATTGATTCGGTTGCGACTCCGCAGGCACATGTCAGTGACATACAAAAGGCAGTTGGCGTCCGGCGGCAGATACACGCGTACCACCTCGGCCTTCTTGTTAACGACGTGGTCAATAAAGCCTGGATCTTGATGCGAAAACCCATTGTGATCCTGACGCCAGACATGCGACGACAATAAGTAATTGAGAGAGGCGACCGATCGACGCCATGGGATGTGGTTACATACCTTCAGCCACTTGGCATGCTGATTGCTTTCCAGCACATTGGGATCCTAAGCTTAGAATTCCACGTGGACAAGTTGTCGCG
>JADMIO010784974.1_pt1 | contig 88882 bp, 71 predicted proteins | sample 8958161 | NCBI WGS metagenome assembly JADMIO01 (sample SAMN16585339, study PRJNA669376) | soil metagenome | isolation source: Crop rotation soil | place: USA: Cullars Rotation, Alabama | collected 2011
CTTTCCCAAAATCGCAAAGTCATCAAAAAACCGCAAAGTTGTTTAAAATAAGAGCAACACTACAAAAGGAGATAAGAAGAGCACATACCTCAGTCACTTATTATCACTAGCGCTCGCCGCAGCCGTGTAACCGAGCATAGCGAGCGAACTGGCGAGGAAGCAAAGAAGAACTGTTCTGTCAGATAGCTCTTACGCTCAGCGCAAGAAGAAATATCCACCGTGGGAAAAACTCCAGGTAGAGGTACACACGCGGATAGCCAATTCAGAGTAATAAACTGTGATAATCAACCCTCATCAATGATGACGAACTAACCCCCGATATCAAGTCACATGACGAAGGGAAAGAGAAGGAAATCAACTGTGACAAACTGCCCTCAAATTTGGCTTCCTTAAAAATTACAGTTCAAAAAGTATGAGAAAATCCATGCAGGCTGAAGGAAACAGCAAAACTGTGACAAATTACCCTCAGTAGGTCAGAACAAATGTGACGAACCACCCTCAAATCTGTGACAGATAACCCTCAGACTATCCTGTCGTCATGGAAGTGATATCGCGGAAGGAAAATACGATATGAGTCGTCTGGCGGCCTTTCTTTTTCTCAATGTATGAGAGGCGCATTGGAGTTCTGCTGTTGATCTCATTAACACAGACCTGCAGGAAGCGGCGGCGGAAGTCAGGCATACGCTGGTAACTTTGAGGCAGCTGGTAACGCTCTATGATCCAGTCGATTTTCAGAGAGACGATGCCTGAGCCATCCGGCTTACGATACTGACACAGGGATTCGTATAAACGCATGGCATACGGATTGGTGATTTCTTTTGTTTCACTAAGCCGAAACTGCGTAAACCGGTTCTGTAACCCGATAAAGAAGGGAATGAGATATGGGTTGATATGTACACTGTAAAGCCCTCTGGATGGACTGTGCGCACGTTTGATAAACCAAGGAAAAGATTCATAGCCTTTTTCATCGCCGGCATCCTCTTCAGGGCGATAAAAAACCACTTCCTTCCCCGCGAAACTCTTCAATGCCTGCCGTATATCCTTACTGGCTTCCGCAGAGGTCAATCCGAATATTTCAGCATATTTAGCAACATGGATCTCGCAGATACCGTCATGTTCCTGTAGGGTGCCATCAGATTTTCTGATCTGGTCAACGAACAGATACAGCATACGTTTTTGATCCCGGGAGAGACTATATGCCGCCTCAGTGAGGTCGTTTGACTGGACGATTCGCGGGCTATTTTTACGTTTCTTGTGATTGATAACCGCTGTTTCCGCCATGACAGATCCATGTGAAGTGTGACAAGTTTTTAGATTGTCACACTAAATAAAAAAGAGTCAATAAGCAGGGATAACTTTGTGAAAAAACAGCTTCTTCTGAGGGCAATTTGTCACAGGGTTAAGGGCAATTTGTCACAGACAGGACTGTCATTTGAGGGTGATTTGTCACACTGAAAGGGCAATTTGTCACAACACCTTCTCTAGAACCAGCATGGATAAAGGCCTACAAGGCGCTCTAAAAAAGAAGATCTAAAAACTATAAAAAAAATAATTATAAAAATATCCCCGTGGATAAGTGGATAACCCCAAGGGAAGTTTTTTCAGGCATCGTGTGTAAGCAGAATATATAAGTGCTGTTCCCTGGTGCTTCCTCGCTCACTCGACCGGGAGGGTTCGAGAAGGGGGGGCACCCCCCTTCGGCGTGCGCGGTCACGCGCACAGGGCGCAGCCCTGGTTAAAAACAAGGTTTATAAATATTGGTTTAAAAGCAGGTTAAAAGACAGGTTAGCGGTGGCCGAAAAACGGGCGGAAACCCTTGCAAATGCTGGATTTTCTGCCTGTGGACAGCCCCTCAAATGTCAATAGGTGCGCCCCTCATCTGTCAGCACTCTGCCCCTCAAGTGTCAAGGATCGCGCCCCTCATCTGTCAGTAGTCGCGCCCCTCAAGTGTCAATACCGCAGGGCACTTATCCCCAGGCTTGTCCACATCATCTGTGGGAAACTCGCGTAAAATCAGGCGTTTTCGCCGATTTGCGAGGCTGGCCAGCTCCACGTCGCCGGCCGAAATCGAGCCTGCCCCTCATCTGTCAACGCCGCGCCGGGTGAGTCGGCCCCTCAAGTGTCAACGTCCGCCCCTCATCTGTCAGTGAGGGCCAAGTTTTCCGCGAGGTATCCACAACGCCGGCGGCCGGCCGCGGTGTCTCGCACACGGCTTCGACGGCGTTTCTGGCGCGTTTGCAGGGCCATAGACGGCCGCCAGCCCAGCGGCGAGGGCAACCAGCCGAGGGCTTCGCCCTGTCGCTCGACTGCGGCGAGCACTACTGGCTGTAAAAGGACAGACCACATCATGGTTCTGTGTTCATTAGGTTGTTCTGTCCATTGCTGACATAATCCGCTCCACTTCAACGTAACACCGCACGAAGATTTCTATTGTTCCTGAAGGCATATTCAAATCGTTTTCGTTACCGCTTGCAGGCATCATGACAGAACACTACTTCCTATAAACGCTACACAGGCTCCTGAGATTAATAATGCGGATCTCTACGATAATGGGAGATTTTCCCGACTGTTTCGTTCGCTTCTCAGTGGATAACAGCCAGCTTCTCTGTTTAACAGACAAAAACAGCATATCCACTCAGTTCCACATTTCCATATAAAGGCCAAGGCATTTATTCTCAGGATAATTGTTTCAGCATCGCAACCGCATCAGACTCCGGCATCGCAAACTGCACCCGGTGCCGGGCAGCCACATCCAGCGCAAAAACCTTCGTGTAGACTTCCGTTGAACTGATGGACTTATGTCCCATCAGGCTTTGCAGAACTTTCAGCGGTATACCGGCATACAGCATGTGCATCGCATAGGAATGGCGGAACGTATGTGGTGTGACCGGAACAGAGAACGTCACACCGTCAGCAGCAGCGGCGGCAACCGCCTCCCCAATCCAGGTCCTGACCGTTCTGTCCGTCACTTCCCAGATCCGCGCTTTCTCTGTCCTTCCTGTGCGACGGTTACGCCGCTCCATGAGCTTATCGGGTCCACTCGCGAACGCAGAAAGGCCCACCCGAAGGTGAGCCAGTGTGATTACATTTGCGGCCTAACTGTGGCCAGTCCAGTTACGCTGGAGTCACTAGTATTTAGGTGACACTATAGAAGCGGCCGCGACAACTTGTCCACGTGGAATTCTAAGCTTAGGATCCCAATGTGCTGGAAAGGGAATCACAGACCCCGCCGAGCCGATGACGTTGCCGAAACGCACCGCCACGAAGCGCGTCGGGTAGCGTTGATTCAAGTCCTGCACGACCAGCTCGGCGGCGCGCTTGGTTGCGCCCATAATCGAAGTCGGGCGCACCGCTTTATCGGTCGAGATTAACACGAAGGCTTCGGCCTGTTGCTCGCCGGCAAGCTGCGCGACCATGTGCGTCGCCAGCACGTTGTTCTTCACCGCCTCTGTGACGTTGCCTTCCATCATCGGCACGTGCTTGTGCGCGGCGGCGTGCAGCACAACCTGCGGGCGGTGCATTTCAAAGATAGCGCGCATGCGCACCGCATCACCGACATCGGCGACGCGCGCGACGATGCGCAGCGACGGCCAGCTCTCGCGCAGCTCGCGGTCAATGTTGAAGAGCGCAAACTCTGCGCGCTCGACCAGCACCAGGGTAGCGGGCATAAACGCTGCGGTCTGTCGCGCCAGCTCCGCGCCGATTGAGCCGCCCGCGCCGGTCACCATCACCGTCTTGCCTGCGAGGAACTGCCGCATCTCGTCTTTGTCGAGATGCACCGGATCGCGGCCCAGCAGGTCTTCGATCTGCACGTCGCGGATGCGGCTGACCTCGACGCGCCCTTGTAAGATTTCGTACAGAGCCGGGATGATGCGGACGCGCATGGGGATGCGTTCGCACAGCTCGACGAGGCGGCGAATCTCCTGGCCCGGCGCGCTCGCCAGCGTGATGACGACGTGATCGATCTTGAGCTTCTCGACCAACTCGCCAAGGTCTGCGGTCGTGCCCAGCACGCGCACACCGTAAATCACTGCGCCCTGCTTGTTGGCGTCGTCGTCAACAAAGCCTTTGACTTCGATGTCAAGGTTACCGCGGCTGTGAATCTCGCGCGCCGCCAAGGCCCCGGCGCGGCCCGCGCCAATCAATAGCACAGGCTTCTTCGGCAGGCGGCGCGCCGTGCCGGTCTGCAACTGTTTTTCGTAACGCTCATAAAGCGCGCGGCGCAGGACGCGCACGGCGAGCGCGCCACCAAAAGCCAGCATCGTGTCAACCATCATCACAGACAGCGGCACGCGCCATTGATGATGTGTGTCGGGCACCGCGATGCGGATGAAGAGAATCGGCAGCAGCGCCCAATAAGCGGCGTTGACGAACGCGCGCACTTCGGCCATGCCGATGTAGCGCCAGATGAATGCGTAGACGCCGGCCAACGCCAACGCGCCGAACTGGAGCAAGACGACATAAGGCAGTTGGCGCAGCGCCGCCAGCCAGTTGTCGCGTGGCACATCGAAATCGAAACGCAGCAGGTAAGCCAGCACGAACGCCGCGACCAGCGTCATCAGATCGATGGTGAGCTGAATCCGTCGGTTGAGCAGCCGCGCCCACCAGACGCGCGATCTATTTCGCAGGGTGCTCGCTTCAATCATACGATCTATTCTTGTGCGGCTTCGGCGAGCGCGGCGACCACTTCATCGATCTGCGCGTCGCTGAGGTTGTTGTGAAACGGCAGCGCCATGGTGCGACGCGCCACGGATTCGGTCACAGGCAGCTCGCCGCCCGCGTAGCCGAAGCGCTCGCGGATGTAAGGCTGCAAGTGCGCCGGCGAAAAATAACCGCGCACGGGAATGCCGCGCGCTTCCATCCTCTGCATCACTGCGTCGCGATTCAAGCCTTCGGCGAGCGTCACGACGTAGACGAACCAGCTCATGCGCACGTCCGCTTTGACCACAGGCGTGCGCACCCAGTCGAAGCGCGCCAGCCGTTCGCTGTACGCACGCGCCACGCGCTCGCGCTTCATCAAAAACGTCTCGATGCGGCGGAGCTGGCTCGCGCCAAGCGCCGCAGACATTTCGTCCAGGCGGTAGTTATACCCCAGCCGGTCATGCTCAAGCCAGGCGCCCATCTCGCCGCGCCCCTGGTTGCACAGGCTGCGACAGAGCCGCGCCACTTCCTCGTTGTCAGTGACGATGATGCCGCCTTCGCCCGTCGTGATCTGTTTGTTTGGATAAAAGGCAAAAGCCGCCGCGTCACCAAAGCGACCAAGCCTTGTGCCCTTGAAACTGGCTCCCAGAGCCTCGCACGAGTCGTCAATGACTTTCAGGTGGTGTTGCTCGGTGATACGTACGATGGCGTCCCAGTCTGCCGGGTGGCCGAAGACATCAACCGCCATCACGGCTTTCGTGCGCGGCGTGATCCGGCGTTCGAGGTCTGCCGGGTCAAGGTTGTAGGTGTCGCGCTCGATCTCGACGAAGACCGGCGTTGCGCCTTCGTAGAGAAAGGCGTTGACGCTCGCCGCAAACGTGAAGGACGGCACCAGCACTTCATCGCCCGCCGTAATGCCGAGCGCTTTGACAATCAAGTGCAGCGCCGCCGTGCCTGAGCTGACCGCGACGGCATGGCGCGTGCCGACATAATCGCAGATGGCTTGCTCGAAGCGGACGGTCTGCGGGCCGAGCGCCAGCCGCCCTGTGCGCAACACGCCGAGCACCGCTTCAACGTCCGACTCATCAAGATCGGCAGAAGCCATCGGAATACGTTCGTTCATCACGCCTCTTTGTCTAACACTCTAGCCGGGACGCCGACGGCTGTTACGTTTGCCGGAATGTCGCTGACGACGACTGCGCCCGCGCCGACCGTTGCCCACTCGCCGACCGCGCGACCGGGTATGATCGCCGCGCCGATGCCGAGAAACGCGCCGCGCCCGACGTGCGCTTCGCCCGCGAGATGCACGCCCGGCGCAATGTGAGCGAAATCACCAACGCGACAGTCGTGGTCAACCGTTGCGCCGGTGTTGATGATGGCGTGCGCGCCGATCATCGTGTCGGGTTGAATGATTGCGCCGGCAAAGACGACCGCGCCTTCGCCGAGTTTCACAGAGTCATGCAAGCAGGCTTGCGGGTGGACGGCGACGATCCATTCAATCTCAGGCAATCGATCTTCCAGGCGTTCGGCCAGGCGCATTCGCGTCGCGTTGTCGCCGATGGCAAGAATGGCGCGGCGATAACCTGAGCCGGCGAAGTCATCGAGCGTGCCCTGGACTTCAACGCCGAGCAGACGGTTGCCGCGTTTGCTCTTGTCATCATCGAAGGCGGCGGCGACTGTGAAGCCTGCCGCCTGCAATGTAGCGATGACCACTTTCGCATGGCCGCCGGCTCCGAGCATGGCGATGGCGTTAGCTGCTGTCGCGCTCATCGATCTTTGCCTTCTGAGCCGACGAAGAATGGCATGGTCGCGTGGCCTTCGGCGCTAATGCCTTCGCGCTTGACCAGTTGAATGAGTGTTCGCGCGAGAATTCTCAAGTCAAGCCAGAGACTCACGCGGTCAACGTACCAGACGTCGAGTTTGAACTTGTCTTCCCACTGGAGCGCGTTGCGCCCATTGATCTGCGCCCAGCCGGTCAGCCCCGGCTTGACCTCGTGCCGCCGCGCCTGTGCGCTGGTGTAGCGGTCGAGATATTCCATCAGCAGCGGGCGTGGGCCGACTAAGCTCATCTCGCCGCGCAGGACGTTGAACAGTTCCGGCAATTCGTCGAGGCTTGTCGCGCGCAGGAATTTGCCGAAGCCGGTCAGGCGTTCGCCGTCCGGCAGCAAGCGACCTGTGTTGTCACGCGCGTCGGTCATCGTGCGAAACTTCATCAGCGTGAAGGCGCGACCATTCAGGCCGGGCCGCCGCTGACGAAACAGCACAGGCGAGCCGAGCTTGACGCGCACCAGCAAGGCCAGCAGCAACAGCAGCGGCGCGAGCAGAATGAGCGCGGGAACGGTTAGCAAAAGATCGAACAGTCGCTTGCCGGCGCGGCTGTAAGACAACCTCGGAAATCGCTGCTCATGGCTTGCGGCCAATCTTTGCAGCAGCGCCGCAAAGTCATCGGCCTGCCCGCGGCGGTCGAAATGCTCAACGACATAAGCGCGCGCCCGGCGGCCCATCTCGACGGCGCGCTCGCGGTCGGCGCTCAAGGCGCGCACGGCGTCGGCTAACGCACGGTCATCGCCCGGCGGCACGAAAACGCCGCCCGCTGCCGCTTCGATGACTTGACGAATCACGCCGTCAATCGCCAGCAGCGTCGGACGACCGGCGGCCATATAATCGAAGACCTTGTTCGGGTAGGTCGTGCGAAACATTGCGATGTCTTTGAGCGTCGCCACGCACGCGTCGCTTGCCGCCAGCAGTTCAGGCATGGCCGATTTTGGGCGCGCGCCGGCAAATGTGACATTCGCCACATTCAACTGGCGGGCGAGCGCTTCGAGATGTGGGCGCTGTTTGCCATCGCCGATCAACAGAAAGTGAATATGCGAATCTTCGCGGAGCCGCGCAGCAGCGCGCAGCACGGTTTCGATGTCATTCGCCATCCCCAGCGCGCCGGCGTAGGTGACGACGAACTTGTCAGTCAAGCCAAACTCATCACGAACGCTTGCGCCGCTCGTCAACGGGTCGAACATCGTCGGGTCTGTGCCGTTGGCGATGAGCGTGATCTTGTCGGGCGGCACGCCGCGGCTGACGAGATAATCACGATAAGCCGGCGAGTTGACCAGCAAGTGCGCGGCGCGCCGATAAAGAAAGCGCTCCAGCCGGCGCGATAAAAAGATCAGCAGACCATGGCGCAGCACGCCCATGTCTATCGCGAATTCCGGCCACAGGTCGCGGATTTCCAGCAACAGCGGGCGGCGACGCGCGAAGGCCACGAGCCACGCCGACAGCGCCTGAAAGATCGGCGGCGACGTGCCCATCACCAGATCAACGCGTCCGGCACGCCACGCCGCGCGCAGCGAGCTCAGCATAAAACTCAAGAACGACACGACGCGCCAGGCGAAGCTGCGGTGCAGCGACGGGTAGGCATAAGCGCGCAGCACGCGCACCCCGTGCAGGTCTTGCTCTGTTGCCATGGCGCGCTCGCCTGTCAGGTAGCTGATGCGGCTCGCGACGATAGTAAAATCGATGCCGCGCTCGAGGGCGCGCTTCGCCATCTCGTAATGCCGCGTGCCGCCGGGTTCGTCCGGGCCGACGAAGGCTTGATGAATCAACAGCACGCGCATCACGTTATCTCCAAGCGGTCGGTCAGCGCGCCGCTGATGCTCGCCGAAGTAATCAACTTGTCGTTTGCGCCTGGCTCAATCGTCGCCTGCCAGCCCACTGCTCGAACGATGAGCGATGTCGCATTCATTGCAACATGATAATCATCCGGCGCAAAGACGGTGACGAATCGAGCGGTCGCGGCGCGGCAGTGCAAGTCAACCGACAGCGCCGGCTCGTGGTCGAAGTAATAAACCGAGCGCCAGCCGCGCGCTCTCTGCGGGTCGGCGCGCATGATCGAGCAGCGGCCCGCTCGCGACAGATCGAGCAATTGCGCCGCGTACGCTCCGGCTGCTGTGTGCAGCGTCAGGCGGTGTTGCGCTTCATCCCACGCGAACGGCAGATCGGCAAAGAGCCAGTGCAGGCGGTAATCGTGCTCGGCTTCGCCTGCGAGTTGATCGGCGACCAGCCAGCATTCATCACCGATACGCAAGACCGCGCGCCTGTGCGTGACTGGCGATTTTAAGCGATGATAGCCATCGTGCTCGCCTTGCCAGTACGCCAGATGATTGCCCGTCGAGCGTCTGTAATCCGTCATACAACCGCGCAGCCAGGGGAGCCACAAGAATCTGCCGGCGCGCTGCATCTGGTCACAGCCATCCACAGTAATGGTGTTGTGATAAGCCGTGCGTGCCAGCTCGTTGTCCCACGGCGCGGGCGCGTGATAGCTGAAGGTGCCTGCGTCCACTGCAATGTTTTCGCCGCGCCACCAGACGTCAACGTGCAGCATGTCTGCCTGCGCCGGGCGATCTTTGAAGCGGGCGGCGCGCACAAACGCGAAGCCTGCGGGTGAACGCAATGTGTAATAACCGCCACATTCGGCGTGCAGGTCGGCGCGCGGCGCAGGGCTGGTCGGCGCGGTGAGTGATTGCGGGCCGAACAGCCAGAGCAAGTCTTCGTCCCACGCTCCTTCCGTGTAACAGCGCGTTTGATGAATCAAGTAATGCGTCGCCTGCACGACGGGATGATAATCCTGGAAGTCGCAGTTGTTGAGCGGCAGGACGAGGGCGCCGTCATTCGCGCCATAATTCGGCACGCGCCCGCTCGTCTCGTCTTGCAGTTGATAAACGAAGTCGCAGGCCGCCGCAATGCGACCCTCCAACTCGTCGCTGAACGGCTCGGCTAAAATCTCGCCGAGCCTGAGCGCCCACAAATAATCGTGCAGCATCAGGCGATGATAGTTGAGCGAATGCTGCGCGAAGGTGCCGTCCGCATAGATCAACTCGCGCCCTTCGGCTTCAAGTGCGGCGCGGCCCCGCTGCTTCCACGCGCTCGCCGCTTTGATTTCAGGGAAGAGCGCGCCCGCTGTGTAAAGGCCGACGGCTTCGCTGACGCCGTGATTGTTGCGCTGACTGAGCGCGTGATCGAAGTTCGCGGCGATGCGTTCAGCCGATGCGGCGATCATCTGCGCCAGATGCGCGACGCGCGTTGCGGTCGTCGCCTCTGCATCAAGAAAGGCGTAAAGCGCGAAGCACCATGCCATCACGCGAAACGCCGTCTCCTGGCCGCACTTCCAGTTCGGCCCCAGCTGCGGCGAGTTTTTATCGCGCCAATCTTCTGCGGCGCGCCAGAACATCTCAACGTAACGTTCATCACCTGTGCGCCAGTAAGCGCGCGCCAGCGTGTAAGCAAAAGCAAAGCGCGAAGGCTCCCAGATGATCTTGATGTCGCCCGTGTCGAAATCGCCGATGCGGCTCCAGTGCAGGTCAGCCCGTGCGCGCTCGCCTGTGAAAGGATTCCTCTGCCAATCGGGCGGGAAGCCCGCAGCCGCAGTCCTTCGTTCAAAGTAACGCAGCCGGCCTGCGGCCAGCTGCGCAGCCATATTCATCGGCGTCGTTTCGGCGGCGGCGTCCCACTTGGCGAAGAAGGGCTGATAGGCTGCGCGGTCTGTGGTCGCAAAGAAGAACGGCGGCGCGTGGCGCTTGCGGTAATCGAGATAAGCTTGCGGCTCGCTGAGCGCCGCATCTTTCAAATAGTCCGTGAGCGGCTGCGCTTCCCAGGCGCGCGCCGGCCACTGCCACGCGATCGCGCCGCTGCGCAACCGCGCCGCGTAGCCGACACGATGCGCCAGCCAGCGCGGCCCGAAGTGCTGCCAGAGTTGCCGTGCGCGGTTGATCTGTTCAAACATACGGGATGGCCTTAAGCCCTGGTTGAAACCTCTGCCGCGCGGTCGAGGTCGCGGCCGAGGAGCGATTTCACGGCGCGAATCTTGCCGTTCGGCTCGCGCTCGATCTCGTTAACGTATTCGAACTCGACCGCGAGTCGCGCGCTGATCGAATCGCGGATGGCCCGCCGCAACGCTTCTTCGTCGGCCAGCGAATAAGCGGCGCGGCGCACGACACGCAGACAGACGCCGTCGGGGCGGCGCTGCACGACCTGCGCGTCACGGACATTCTGCGCCTCTTTGAAGACGTAATCGAAGCGTAGGATGCGCCGCCCTTCGGGCGTGATGACGAAGTCTTCGACGCGCCCTTGGATGCGGCTCAGCACGCGCGACTGCCGTCCGCACGAACAGGCGCGCAACTGCCACGTACCGATGTCGCCGACATCGTAGCGGATGAAAGGCATCGCCCGGCCCGCGAACCCTGTGGCCAGGATGCGCCCCTGCTGCACGCCTTCGCCGACTGCATCGGCGTCGCTACATTCGAGAATGCCGAACTCGAAGTCTTCATGAAAGCGGTCGTGTTCGCAGCGCGCCGCGTTGCCGCAGCCTTCCGAAAAACCGTATTCGTCGGTGACCGGCGCTTTGAAGACACGCGCGATCACTTCGCGCTGATGGTCGTAGAGGTTCTCTGCGCCGGTGAAGATGACGCGCGGCGGCGCGGTGATCTCGTAACCTGCTTCTTCGATCAGCCCGGCGAGCACGAAGAGGATGGACGGATAGCCGGAGTAATATTCAAAGCCGCCGCGATTCAGCCGTTCGACCATCGCCTTTACCTTCGACGGCACGACGTGATGCATGGTGAAGATGGTCTGGCGCATGGCGCGGTTCTCGCGCCAGTAGGGCGGCTGCCGCTGTTCGAGCGGCACCGCCGCCAGTCCCGTGAAGGTTGCGTACCGTGCGTCGAAGGCGACGCCGAACCGCCGCCGGTGACGCCACCACACCGCCCAGCGGAATTGAATGGCGCGCGCCTCCTGATAAAAGTGCAGGCTCTTGCCGGTCGTGCCGCTCGTGTGACAGAAGATCAGGTGGCGGTCGGCTTGACTTGAAATCATCTCACGGTAATGCTGACGCACCTTCTCTTTCGTCAGCACCGGCAGCTTCTCAAGGTCGTCGAGCGTGCGCATGTCACCGGGCCGCAGCTTGCGCTCATCGAAAACCCGGCGGTAGTAAGGCACGGTCGCGTAAGCATGTGCGACCAGACGGCACAGTTGCTCTTCCTGATGCGCCTGGATTGCTTCAGCCTTCCACCACTCGGACTGCTCCAGCCAGTCGAGCAGGCGGCGAAACTCGCCGCCATAACGCAGCCGCCGCTCAGTGAACCCCTGCGCCGTACAGGCGAGGTTCTGCAAAGCCACCGGCAGACGCCGATAGATGGTCTCTTTCCAGCTCGACATGAAAGTCAGGCGATCTCTTCCCGCGCGACCGGTCGCTCGATATACCCGCGCCAACCGTGATGCGGCTTGAAGCGCCAGGTCGAATGGTCGGGGACATCTCCGAGGCGGCCATTCCAGGCTGCCTCGTTGCTGATGCATTCGATCTCCTCCCAGGCCGACGCCGCCAGCGGGTAATGGTGACAGCGGAACGCCTGGCGAACGAGCGGAATTTTCTCCGGGTCAAAGCCCATCAAGTAAGCGCAGGCGGCGTCCACATAAGCCGGGTTGCTCCCGAAAACGACGAGGCCGCAGGCGACCGGGTCAGGATTCGACGGGCCGCTGCCTTCGCCGGCGATGATGCCATCAACCAGGCTCAGGTAGCGCTTGCGCCGGGCCGGCTCTGCCTCACGCAGCGAGCCGTCCGCATTGCCATAGAGCACGAGTTTATTCAGGTCGAGGCACATTCGCCATGCGGTGTCATTGCCATACCAGTTGCCGCTGCGGATGACCTCTTCTTCCGTGCCGTAAACGCGCTTGCCGATCTTGCGCGCCTGTCGATGCACCCAGGGGCCGACGGCAGGGACGTGCCGTGACAAGCGGCGCATAAGCTGGACGATCCGCCTTTCCGAATCGTTCTTCAGCCCGGCTTCGCGAAACTGGTCGCCGCCATTCGAGGGATCGCCGTCGGTGTGGTGCGGCAGAAAATTCTTATTGCCGTTGACGCCGACGAGGTTCTTCAGGTTGATGGTCACGCCGACTTTCTTATGCGTCTTCAGCTTGGGCAGGTTGAAGAAGACATCGCAGGCGATAGCGGTGCCGGACAACTCGTATTCGTGATGCCCGCCGCTGTGATGGTCGTTCACCTCTTTGGCATCATAGTCTGCGCCATAATAGCGGCCCGCCCCGCGGTGCCCGACGAATTCGCTCGCCTGGCCGAGATCGAAGCGGACATATCCCGCAGGGTCGCCGGGCAATGTGCGGGCGCCGACAACAACTTCGTCCTTCATATATCGCTCAGTGGTGCGCAAATCGACCAGCTCGAAATTGACCTTGCGGTCGGCGAAGAAGTCAGCCACCTTGTCCAGCCCCGTTGCTCGGCAGACTTCGTCGAAAGCGGTTTCCGGCTGCGGCCCGTCAGCGACGATGATCTTGCCTTCGCCACCCAGTGCCTTCCAGACATAGTCGGCGACGGCGCGAATCACGCTGCCGTGCGTCAGCACGTACTGCCATCCGGCGGCGTCGCGCGGGTGGCGGGCCGACAGCATGTTGGGCTTGAGCAAGACGCAGTCGCCCGGACGGATCAACCCGCGCAAGGGATTCCAGCGGCGCGTGCCATAATGCTCGGCGTCCAGACCCGCCAGACGGAAGACCGAGCGCACCGCTTCATAAGCCGGGTTGGCCTCAGCGCTCGACGAACCCAGGTCGTATTCAGGGTAACCTGTCTGCGGGTGGAAAGGCGCTTCGCATGGATAACCGCCCGCAGGCTGACGATAAATGGTCACGGCCCGCTCTTTCATCTGCCCACCTTTTCCGTTTCAGTCAGTAAGTCATGCTTGCGCCGGATGGTTTCGGCGTACCAGGCTTCGGCCTGTTGCATGACGCGAGGGTAGGCGGCGCGTTCGGCGATCAACCGCGTGTTGTGTTCGCGGGCCGACAGCCGCAACGCTGCATCATCAAGCGCGCGACTCATTGCCGTGGCTAACGAGTCAACGCGGGTCGCGTCGCAGAGCAGACCGTTGACGCTTTCATCGATCCACTCGCGCACCGATTCAATATCACCCGCGACCGGCAAGCATCCCGATGCCATGGCTTCAAGCAAAGTGTTCGGCGTGCCGTCGTGCAAGGAGGGCGACACCGCTACGCACGCCAAACGAAAGAGGCTCGCCATCTCGTCGCGCGTCACTTGTGGCAACAGGCGAACCTGGTCGGCGACGTTGTACTGCTTCACCCAGCGCTCGGCCTGCGCATTGCCCTGCATCGCAGCACACAAGAAGACAGCGCCGGGGTGTCGCTGCAAAACTCTGGGGATTGAGGCAAAGAACGTGTCATTGCGCACGTAGCTGCGCAGGCCGCGCGGGTTGATGACGACCGGCGCGTCGCCGGCGATGTTGAGTTGCCGGCGCAACGCAGCGTCCGGTTCACCAATGTAGAAGCGCGTCGTCTGCACGCCGCCGGCGCCGGGCAGCACCGCGGCTAATTTTTTAGCATCAAAGCCCCACATTTCTATCGCCATGCGAAGGTCGCGGCGGCAGTCGGTGTGCAAGGCGTCGGCTCGCCGCAATGTCTGTCGAGTCTGTCGGGCGATCAACGGATTGCGCGCGGCCCACAAAGTAAAATCATTGCCCCAGACCGAAACCAGCAACGGCACAGCGCGCGGCGTGGCTCTGGCCGCCAGGATGCCTTCAAACGGGATGCGCATCGCATGCACAAGATCGGGCGCGATCTGCTCGATCAAGCGCTTGATGCGCGCTTGCTGGCGGCGGACAACCAGAGGCAAAACGCCATGCTGCACGGCCATCGATAGCGTCGCCAGGGCGTGGCCTCGCAAGCTGGCGCTCGCAGATGCAGGCGCATTCAAACGGCGGCGCGACGAGGTTCGCGAGAAGCCCGCGAAGGCGACGGGGACTTCATAAATCGCTGCGCCGGTCAATGCATCCGACGCGCACGGGTAAGACGAGATGACGTGCACATCCCAGCGGCGCGCGATGAAGTGGGCGATCCAGTTCTGCGCAATCGGGCTGCGCGCGTCGGCGATGAAACAGATTCTCACGGGCCTGCCGCCTCGACGCGTGCCGGCTCGAGCCAGGGCGCGCGCGGTCGCTCGGCGGTCGCGCCGGTCGCGTGTTTGAGGCAATCGATCAGATAACGCGCTGCCCGGTCGGCGGCAATCGCCTCGCCGGTGGCGCGGGCGGCGCGGCGCATCCTTAGCCGCTCATCGTCTGATTGATTACAAAATTCGCGCAGGCGGTCGCGCAAGCTGCCGGCGTCGCCGCTCGCAAAGACGTAGCCGTTCGCGCCCTGACGAATCAAGTCGCTCGCGCCGCAGGCATCCGATGCAATGACCGGCACGCCAACCGCCAGCGCTTCGTTAATCACCATGCCCCAGCCATCCCAGCGCGAAGGTAAAACGAGCACGTCAGCCGCCGCGATGCGGGCTTGCGCTTCGTCGGCTGGCAGCGCACCGGCGAAGGTGACGTGCGGATGCAATCCGCAAGCATCAACTTGCGTTTCAAGAGCGGCGCGCTCTTCGCCATCGCCGATCAAGGTCAGGTGAAGGTTGGCGTACTCAATGAACAGCGGGTGCAAGGCGTCGAGCAAAACGTCTACGCGTTTGCGGCGAATGAGCTGGCCGGCGAAAACAATTTCCGTGTGCGCTGCGTCGGTTGATTGGTGGAGGGAGATCGCGTGAGGCACTGCGCGAAAGTAGCCGAAGGGATACAAACGCTCTTCGGCGCAGCCCATCTCCCGGTAGAAGTCCATCGCAAAGTGCGAGACCGCTAGAATGCCCGCCGCGCGGCGCACGCTCGACTGGCCGAGCGCGGCGCGCAGTCGCCGCTTGATGGCCGACCGCGGGCGTGTGTCTTCGGGCGCTTCCGAGTAGATGACGAAGCGGCTGTCTGTCTTCTTCAAAGCGGTAAGCGCTGCCGCGAATGTCGGCTCGGCCCAGATGCCGTTGACGATGTGCACGCGGTCACGCTCGCGGCGCGCCACGCTGGCGGCTTCCATCAGCGCGTAGCGACTGCTCAAGGTGCGATGCTCGTACTGCCGCCGGCCGGCGTTCCAGCCGAGTTGCATGCGATCCTCGCTCAGTTCTTTGGCGAAGACGACGCGCAACTCTACCTCGCCCGACTCGGCCAAACGGGTGAACAGATCGTCCTGATGAAACGATGGCATATTCATCCAGACGGTCAGCGGCAGCATAGCGGTTACTGCAAAGCAGAGTCAGGAAGTTCCGGCGCGACGTGGGCTAACGGCAGCTTCTTTTTCCTTCTCGACGGCGAGATGTAATGCAGCAGGACGATCACCATCAACGGCATCATGTTGACCCACGTGAAGACGACGATTGAAACCAGCCCGTCGCGATAGACTTGAATCAGGTTGCAGGCGATCAAAAGATACGAAAGCCGCGCGATCGTGAAATAGTTGCTGTGGTAGGCGTAGAAGTAAACGCGGCCCAGCACGTAAGCCAACAGGAGCGGGATGATGACGACACCCGCATAACCGAAGTTGACGTAGGATTCGCCAAGAAAGGTGACGATCATGCCCATGTCGCCCATGGGCCGCCACGGCTTGGAGATGTCTTGCAGGTAATCGGCGAGGCCGGGTTTGTCGGGCCACCACTGGCGCGGCACCGGCAGCGTCACCAGCGCCAGGTAGGTCGAGCCGTAATAATAATGGCCGGCGTCGTCCATCAGTGACAACCCGCAGGCGAATTCGTCGAGAAAGTACTGGTCAGGTGCTTTCGCGGCGAGCGCCTCGTTGACCGTCGCCGTCGAGGTCATGACGATTTCGCCAACCGACTCGCCTTCCTGAGCCATGTGGCCGATGCTCTTGAGCGGGAAATAGATCAGCATCAATGCCACCAGCACCGCCGACAGGTAGAGCGGCGGCCAGCGCAGGCGGCGGCGGTCGAGGAAGATTTGTACCAACAGCAGGGCGGGAATGACGACGCGGAAGCGGTGATAGCCTTGATAAGCCATAATCAACAGGTAGAAGCTCATCGGCAACAGCAGCCACCAGCGGAAGCCATACCAGTAGATTAAGGCCACCAGCGCCAGCCCCGCCCACACCTGCAAGATGAATAAGTAACTCGACGTTTGCCACTCGCCAGGCTCCAGCGCTTCGGCGACGCGCGGCAGTCCCGGCAAGTTGGCGAAGGCCAGCAGACCGTAGAGGCCGACCGGAAAGGCGATAGCGACGACCATCCAGATGTAACGCAGCGACAGGTTCGGCTGGCCTTCGACAAGCAGCTCGGGTGAGCGGCGAACCTTCTTCAGATCATCAAAGGAGGCTTTAATCCAGGCGATCGTCATCATGGCAAGCGCCACGTCGCCCAACAATGCGGCGCGAGCGATTTCGCCGTTTGTGACGACTTCAAAAAATCCCTGGAACTCGCTGAACAAGGTCTCTGCACCAAAGAACAGGCCCAACAGCCGTGACGTGAAGGTGTAAAGGTGAAAGAAGAGATAGATGGTGGCCGGGTGTGAATGCGACAGCCGACCATAACGCAGCAGCAAGACGACAGCAAGAATCACCGTCGTCAGGTCGATGAGCAAGGCGATTGGAAGATCTATGCTGGATAGATGATCGAACACGGCTGGCTCCTCAGGCACTGGCCTCTGCGGTAACCATCTTGAAGTAGGCGTCGCGCACACCGGCGCGGAAACGTTCCCAGGTGAAGAGGCGGGCGCGGGCGGCGGCGGCTTCGCCCATCGCCGCAAGCGCGGCGCGGTTGTCCGCGCCCCAACTGATGCGTTCGGCAATCCCTTCGGGGTCGCGGACGGGGACGATGAAGCCGTGCGCGCCCGCTTCAATGACATCCGGCGCGCAGGTGTGCGGCGTGGCGATCACCGGCAGGCCGCACGCCATCGCCTCAAGGATCACATGCCCGAAGCCTTCGGCCAGCGACGGCATCACCAGCACGTCTGCGTCGTGCATCTGCCGAACCAGGTCAGCGCGCGACAAGCCGACTTTCACTTCCGTCTTGATCTCCGGGTATGCGGAGATGAGCTGCCGGTCAACGATGCCGCGTCCGCACAACAAGACGCGAATGGTTTTCGTTTTCAGCAAGCGAACCGCTGCGAGCAGGTCGCCGAGTCCTTTGCGTTGCGACAGGCTGCCGACGAAAAGAACCGTGAAGGGCTGCTCGGCAAGCGGGGCAGCAGGGCGCTGCTCGAAGCTCGCCGCGTCAACTCCGTAAGGCACGACATGCACTTGAGCCGGCGGAATGCCGCGCTCAGTAAGTGTTCGCGCCGTAAAGCGACTGGCGACGACCCAGCCGTTCGCTAAATAGGCTTCGCTCGCCAGCTCGTCAAACGCTCTGTCGGTGAGCGCCAGCTCAAGCTCTGCGCGAAGCGACGCACGCGCCTGCGGTGTGCGCTCTGCCTCTTCGCGCAAGATGGCGCGCACCGCTTCGGGGTGCGGATGAAGCTGAAAGAGGAAGCGGTGGCGCGGCACCTCGCCCGTTGTCTTGAAGGCTTCGCTGGCGTAATAGCTGTAAGCGAACAACGCCGCGCCTGTGTCGAGGGCGACGCGCCTTGCTTTGCGGCTCAGGGTCTTATCGCTGTGCCGGTTGAGCCGCGTCGTGCGTGCAGCCTTCATCGCGGCAGACATGGCCAGCGCCGCCGCCGATACCGAGACGTGGCGGCTGTCCAGCCCTGCGCAATACCGCGCCGCCGTCAGGCGCGGCGGCAAGATTCTGCCGAGCGAACGCGAGAACCAACGGCGGTCGGCGGGCCAGTACATATCGGTCACTAACGACCGCAGCAAGCCGGCTTCGTCGAGCGCCAGCGGCAACTGGTAATGATCGCGCGCGCCGGCCAGCACGACGACGGCTTGTGGGAGAGCCTGGCGGTCACTTCTCATGCGGGCGCTCAGTCCGTCGGCAAGCCTAGCCAGCGCCTGTAAACTTCAAGCGGCATGCGCTGGCGATGTGCGCGGTATTGGCGAATCTCTTTCAGGCCGGCCAGCAGCCCTTTGACATGTCCCAGCCGGCGCGTCCTGGCCACAGACAACAGGCGCGCGACGCCGCCGCGTGCTTGTTTGACGCCCACCAGGCTGTCGGGCATATACCAGTCGTTCCATAGCACCGCATTGCGCGCGCCGTAGTAATCCATCCGTTGTAGGCTGCGCCCGGCGCTCGCCTCCGTGTGATAGATTCGCAGGCCGGGGAAGCGGTAGCATTGCCAGCCGCTCATAAAAACGCGTGCCGCAATCTCCACCTCTTCGCTCTGGTGCACTAGCTCTTCGCGGTAGCCGCCGGCTTCGATGAAACGATCACGGCGCAGCATGTGCGCGCAGCCGACGAAGGCCCGGACGGGATGCGGCGGCGTCGCGAGCGGCATGGCCTGCGTTTCGCTGATCCACGAATTGCAGATTGGAAAGCTCAGGCAGAAAAGGTCCGGGCGCGATTCGGCGAACTCGACCGCCGCACCAAGCGAGCCGGCCAGCGGGAACGAGTCGTCATCGAGACTGAGGTAGTATTTCGCCGTCATCGCCTGCGCCAGTTGATTGCGGCGCACAATGTAGCCTGCCGATTCCGTAAAGCGTCGCAATTCGGCGCCGGCGCAGATGGCGCTCACGTCGTACGGGCACGGCACGTCCGACGCGTCGTCGAAGATCAGTGTGCGCAGCCCGCCAAGCCCGAAGGCGGCGATGCGCTCAAGCGTATGGCGCAAATCCGCCCAGCGATTCCTGGTGGCGATGCCAATTTCAACCAGCGCCAGCACGGCTTGCTCGGTCATGCGCGCCCCGCCAGCGATTTCACCGCCTGCTTCATCGCCGAGAGTTTAAGCTTGAGGACATGGCCGAGGCGGATTTGCTTGACCTTATCCAGATACATGCCCGGATGCACAAGAGGGAGCGGCGCATTGCCGATGTCGCCGTTGTAGGCGCGGAGTGCCGCGTACCTTTGCCAATGCCCTTCCTCGACGAACAGCATCAGGTTCTGTGCGTAGTACCAGGCGACGGTCGGATTGTTCCAGATCTGCTGCCTCAAACAATCGATCGCCACATAGCCATGCCTGCGGAAGTGCGTCGCCCAGTAATCGGGCCACTGCTCGTTGACATGGCCCGTGCCGCCTTGAAATGGGATGGCGCCTGAAAAGAGCACGACCGGCCCCAGGCCGGTCAGCGACTCAACGAAGGTGGCAGCCGCCGCTTCCGGCAAATGCTCTGCGGTCTCCAGGCTGACGACCAGATCGAATCGCTCGTCCAGGCGCAAAGGCGTGCGCAAATCATGCCGTGTGAAACACTGCGGCGGAATCTTTAAGCGCTCCGGCATGATCCATTCGCCGTCAACGCCGAGAACGTCCGTGACGCCACATTCCATGAACATGCGTAGCCACTCGCCTGTCCCACAGCCGACGTCGACGACGCGCCGCGCGTCAATCAGTCGTAAGATCAGCGGCACAATCTCTCTGGCTGAAGCGCGAGCGACCTCGCCGGTCTTTTCGTAAAACTCGCCCGAATAATCACGCAGACCGTCGCCATTAAACATGGTTCGCCGCGGGCGCAGGAGCCGGCTTGATGGCCAGCCGCGCGGAGTTGTCTATGGGAACCAGAAGAGGCGCTGGCGAGATGGCGGCGAAGTATTCTTCTGTCGCCTGCCGCGCCCCAGTCCATTCTGTGTAATCGTCAAGGATCAGCACGCCGCCTGCGACCAGACGCGGGTAGAGCGTTTGCAAGCAATGCAGCGTCGGCTCGTACCAGTCCACGTCAATGCGCAGCAGCGAGATGGCCGCCGGTGCGGCAGCCGCAAGCGTCTCTTCGACTCTGCCTTCGACGTAATGGACGCGGCTCGATGGATACCCTGTGCGCTCGATATTCGCCTTCACCTCGGCAAGCGGCGCGATGGCCCAGATCGACTCGGCGGTCTTGGGCAGCCTCGCGAGCGTTTCGGCAATCGCCCGACCGCTGCCATCGACATCGCGGTCCGTCGGTTCTGGCATCCCCGCGAAGGTGTCGAACAGGTAAAGTTCCGGTCGGCAGTCGCCCGCCGCCAGCATGCTCAGGGCGGCGACCATCATGCTGCCGCCGCGCCACACGCCGCATTCAACGATCTCTCCCGCCAGGCGATTCTGGGCGACGTAGCGGCTGGCTTTATGCATCGCCAGAATGCGATGCGGCGAGGTCATCGTGTACGGCTTGCACGCATTGTAGATAGCGGCGAAGTCGTCGTTCCACTCCGGCCCGCGTTTGATGATCTCTTCTTGTGAGCGTAGAAGCTGATAGCCGATCCTTAAAAACAGGCGCGGGATGATTCTCTTCAGCATAGCTATTGCGAGCCTGCGGCCTGAGCCTTTTGGCGTGCCAGCTCTTGCTCGAAATGCGCCAGCGTGTCTTCGCTCAGTTCGTTCTTGCCATGATCTTCGAAGGCTTTCTGCAAAGCGAATCGCAGGTCATCGAACGGCACGCGCTTGTCGGCCTGATCGAAGTCTTCGTTCCTGACCTGCTGCCACCGGCGCGCCGCCAGCAGCCTGCCGTAGAGCCTGAAAGCCAGTTTCCACAAAATGAAGGCAGGCTTCGAGAGGTACTTCTCCTGGAGGATGAGCTTGCTGCGGTAGCCGTTGTAGACGTACTTCGGATGATAGTTCGAGTGACTGCCATCGGCGCTGTGATAGACCAGGAACTCCGGCACGTAAAACAGCCGGTAGCCGGCGCGCCGCACGGCCAGCGAATAATCCAGCTCTTCGGTGCCGAAGAAATACTCTTCCGGCAGCAGGCCGACGCGCCGCAGCACTTCGCGCTTAATCAGGGCGAGCGCGCCGGTGGCAAAGCCGACGGCTTCGGCCCGCTCGTACTGGCCGCGGTCGTCTTCGCGGAAGCCGCGCACGTAGACTCGGCCGCGCCACAGATCAATGTGGCCGCCGGCGTACCAGAACTTTCTGACTTCGGGCGAATACAAAATCTTGCCGCTCACGATGCCGACATCGGCGTGCCGCTCGGCCACCTCGACGGCGCGTTCCAGAAACTCGGGCGCGACGACCGCATCGTTGTTCAACAGCAACACGTAAGCGCAGCGCTCGTCTTCGAGGGCAGCGCGGATGCCGACGTTGCAGCCTCTGGAGAAGCCGAGGTTGCGGTCGTTAAAGATGAAGCGCAAGTCGGAAAAGTGTTCACGCAAGCGCCCCCCCGAGCCATCCGTCGAGCCGTTATCCACGACGATGACTTCGAGGTTGGCGTAGGTCGCGGCGCGCAAAGATTCCAGGCAGCGCTGCGAGTCTGCAAAATTGTTCCAGTTCAAAATGATGACATAGACGCAGGGGGCGGATTGCATAAGCACTCGCTTCTTCAGGAAAGGCGCGGGGCGAGCGCCGCTCGCAGGTCGGCGAAGCGGACGCGGAATAGCGTGCCGGGCGGAATCTGATGCTGGCGGCGCAGCCCATGCACGACGACAATCAACTGTGTGCCGTAAGCCGCGGCAGAAGCAATGGCCGCGCCCCAAATCCCGACCAGCGGCATTAAGGTGATCAACAAGACGACCGTGACCGCGACGGCCCAGATATGCGCCTTGCTGTTCAACCAGGGGTCGCCCATCGCAAAGGCACCGCCGGCAAGCACGTCTTTGGCGCCGATCAGGAACATGCCCAGCAGCAGAATCTCCGCCGGTCCGACAGCGCCTTTGAAGGTCGCGCCGAAGACGAGCGGGATGGCCAGGGGCAGAACCAGCCCCAGGCCCAGCACCAGCAGCCCGCTCAGCAGCCAGTAGCGCCGGAAGACGCGCTGCAAAATGGCCATGCGTTCGACGGGCGACGGCTCCTGCATCATGCGCGGAGACGAAACCGTCAATACGGCCTGCGAAAACAGTTGCGGCACGGTGGCGGCGCTCACCGCAGCAACGTAAAGCCCCAGGTCCGCCGGCGGCATCCAGGCCGCCATCAGCGCCTGGTCGAGGTTCTGATTCGCCAGCCCCGTGACGTTGCCGGCCTGCACCTTCGCGCCGTACTTGCTCATCTGCGCCGCGAGCGCTAAATCCACTTGCAGGCGCGGGCGAATCCCTGCCTGCCACAACGTCGCCAGCGTGCCGAGCAGCGCCGCCGTATGCAGCCCGATGTGCAAGAGGATGATCTTTGACAGCGTCAACTGACCGGTGGACTTCAATAGAACCGTGCCGATCAGATAACCGAAGGGCAGAATCGTGCGCAGCCGGTTGAACGCGGTCAGGCGCATCTGCCCCTGCAAGAGATAGGCGCCATACTGCGTGACGAGCGCCAGCGGCACGCTGATCAGGAACCAGCGCGCGGCGCGGACGACCTCTTCTGACTGGCTGTGCAGCAACCAGGGCAGGGCCACGTAACCAACCGCCAACGCCGCAGCACCCTGCAAGCAGGCGAAGACCATGTCGTTGGCAAAGATGCTCTGGGCTTGCGCCTCAGGCTGCGCAGCAAAGTAGGCGGTGGCCAGAAACAGTCCGAAGCTGCTCAGGTAGACCAGCATGCTCGGCCATAGCATCGCCGCTACGACCTCGCCGCGCCCGGCAGGGCCGAGCCAGCGCGATAGCAACATGCTGTTGACGAAGCCGACCGCGACCAGCGTCAGGCTGGTGGCCAGGGTTCGCAGGATCAGTGGTCGAAGCATGCGTGATTGAAGTTTTCGCGCCATCGGCGCGCATGGCGAAAGAGCGACCGGTCAACTGTGACTGGGGCTCACGCCTTGAAGGCGCGCACGATCTCGACGACGCGATGGGCGTCTTCGACTGCGAGGTGCGGCCCTATCGGCAGGCTCAAGACTTCGCGGTGAATCGCTTCGCTCAGTGGGTAGGTGCCCGCCGCCATGTCGAGGTCGGCATATGCCGGCTGCAAGTGCGGCGGCACAGGATAATGAATCAACGTCTGCACGCCTTGCTCTTTCAAGTATTGCTGGAAACGGTCGCGCACGCGGCTGCGCACGACGAACAGGTGCCACACGGGCAAGGCGCCTTCGGCGACCAAGGGCAGCAACAGCTCTGTGTCGCGCAAGCCTTCGAGATAGATCGCCGCAATCCGCGCGCGCCGCGCATTCCACTCTTCGAGATGTTGCAAGCGGACGCGCAGCAGCGCCGCCTGCATCTCGTCGAGGCGACTGTTGACGCCCTTCACGTCATTGTAATATTTCTCACGCGAGCCGTAGTTGCGCAACAAGCGCAGGGTGTGCGCCAGCTCGTCATCGTCGGTCGTGATCCCCCCGGCATCGCCGAACGCGCCGAGGTTCTTCGTCGGGTAGAAGCTGAAGCCTGCGGCGTCGCCGAGCGCGCCGGCGCGTCGGCCCTTAAAGCATGCGCCGTGCGCTTGCGCCCCGTCTTCGATGACTTTCAGGCCGTGGCGGCGGGCGATCTCGTTGATCGCTTCCATCTCGGCGGTCTGGCCGTAGAGATGCACCACGAGAATCGCCTTCGTGTGTTCGCTGATTGCCGCTTCAATGCGTGCAGGGTCGAGGTTGTAAGTGCGTTCGACCGGCTCGACCGGCACGATCTTCGCGCCCGTGTTCGACACCGCCAGCCATGTGGCGATGTAGGTGTTCGAAGGCACGATCACTTCGTCGCCCGCGCCTATACGATAAGCCCGCAGGATCAACTGCAAGGCTTCAAGGCCGTTGCCGACGCCGACGCAGTGCTTGACGCCGCAGAAGGCCGCGAACTCCGCTTCAAACGCTTTCAGCTCGTTGCCGAGGATGTACCAGCCCGAATCGAGCACACGGGAAGTGGCGGCATCCAGCTCGTCTTTGATCTCCAGGTAAGTTTCACGCATGTCGAGAAACGTGATTTCCGATTTCGCTTTCGTCATCATTACTGGTCACTCTGTCTTGGCGCTGTCGCCGTAGTTGGTGTAGTAGCGATCATAATAGTAATTATCGTAGCCATCGCGCCGCAGGTCGACGTTGTTCAACACGACGCCGAAGATTTTCGCGCCGACCGTCGCCAGTTCCTGCCTTGCGCGGCGCACCAGGTCGCGCGTGCTCTTGCCGCCATGCACAACGAGAATCACCCCATCGACCATCGTCGACAGAATCACAGGGTCTGTGACATTAATCAGCGGCGGCGAGTCTACGATGATGTGATCGTAGCGGCCGCGCAGCTCGACGAGCATCTCTTTCATGCGGTCGCTGATGATTAGCTCCGCGGGGTTCGGCGGGATCGGCCCGCACGGCAGCAGCGAGAGATTGTCGATGGGCAGCGGCTGAATCACTTCGTCGAGCGTCACCTGCGCCTGCGACAGATAAGTTGACAGCCCTTGCTGGTGTTCGACGCCCAGCACCTTGTGCGCCGTCGGGCGGCGCAGGTCGCAATCGACGATCAGCACCGAAGCGCCGAGTTGTGCCAGGCTGATGGCCGTGTTGATGGCGGTCGTCGTCTTGCCTTCGCCGGGCTGGCCGCTGGTGATGAGCACGATCTTCGGCGGCTGGCCCGCTGCCGACAGCAGCACAGAAGTGCGCAGCACGCGGTAAGCTTCTGCCGCAGACGACTGCGGCTCTAGCGTCACCAACTGGTAGCCGCGCTCCGTTGCGCTGGTCGTCGCCGAGAGCGCCTTGCGGCCCCGCGCGCTAAGCCTGCGCGACACCGAGCCGCCGACCGCAGGGATGACGCTCAGCGCCGGTAGTTGTGCGTAGCGGCTTACGTCTTCGACCGTCTTGATCGTGTTGTCGAGGTATTCGAGGAAGAAGGCCAGGCCGATGCCGATGCCCGTGCTCAACAGCAGCGCCGCAAAGATGCTGAAGCCGCGCCGCGGCCCGATAGGCCCACCCGGCACTTCGGCGGCTTCGATGATGCGCAGGTTGTTCTGCTGCTCAACCTTCTGGGCTTCGGCCTGATTCGTCTTGTTGAGAAAATCCTGATAGAGCTGTTTGTTGACCTCGACCTCTTGCTTGAGCAGCGTGTATTGAATCTCCGCCTGATTCTGCACCGTCGCCTCGCCCTTGGCGCCGGCGAGCATGGCTTTGAAGTTCTGCTCGTCGCGCAAGGCGCGTTCGTATTCGGTCTTGAGCTTCTCTTCAAGCGAGTGCAGGCTGTCGTCGAGTTGCTTCTGAATCACCTCGATCTTTTCGTTGACCTCTTTGACGCGCGGGTTATCGTCGCCGTACTTAACACTCATCTCGGCCTTCTGCGATTGCAAGTCGGCCATCTGCTTCTGCAACTCGACGAGCTTTGGCGATGACTTGAACAGCAGGTCGGCGTAGGCTTCGGGATTATTGCGCACGCGGCCTTCTTTGACTTCTTGATAGAGCGACTCTTTCATCACGCGCTCGGACTCTGCGCGCAACGCCTCGTCGTGCAAGCGCGCCAGCTTGACCGTCGTCAGCGTGCCGCTCTTGTCGGTGAGAAAGATGCCGTGCTCGCGCGTGTAAGCGGCGAGCTTCTCTTCGGCCTCCTGCACCTTGGCCTTCAAGCGATTGGTCGAATCGTTGAGCCAGCGGGCGGCGTCCGTGAACTTGGCCGTCTTGTTTTCGAAGTTGCGCGACAAGAAAGTCGCAGCGATGCCATTAGTCACGAGCGCGGCAATCTCCGGGTCTGAGTGCGAGTAAGCGATGCGCAAGGCGCGCGTCTCTTTGACCGGCTCGACCGTGATGCCGCCGTTGAGCATGCTGATGCACATTTCGACGCGCCGCCTGGCTTCGGGCGTCAGATGGTCGAGGCGCGGCGTCTGGTTGGTGGTGACGACATCGCCGCCAGATTCGGCGGCGGGCTGCGTATCGGCGCTGCTGCTGGCGATGCCGACGCGCGCGCCGATCAAGTGCAGCGCTTCCCAGATCGATTTCTTGCCGCCGGCGCGCAGAAACTGCGGGTTCTCGTCGAGGTGGTTTTCGAGGACGACGCTTTCCAGCAGGGCGTGGCTGCGCACCATCAACATCTTGGTCTTGATGTTGACCATGTAGAACGGGTCGTAATCGTCGCCGAAGATGTTGCTCGACTGACCGAGGCGCGACACGTCCTTGCCGACTTCGATGAGCGTGGTCGCTTGATAGACATCCTTGGTGCGGTACATCTCGATGGTGACGAGCGTGGTGACGACGAACATGAGCGTCAGCACCAGCCACTTGCGCTTGCGCAAGGTGCGCCACAGCTCGCGCAGGTGCATCCTGCCCTCGCCCGTGCCGTAAGGATAGCCGTAGCCAGCGCCTTGCGGGTAATGCGGACGCAGACCGGCGGTGTCGCGCGAGACGGCTTCAAGCGGCGCGGCGGCTGGCCGTATCGGTTCCAGTTCGACTTTCTCGTCTGCCATCAGAAAAACCTCGCGATTTTAGATTTTGGATTATCGGCAATCCAAAACCCAAAATCACCGAATGAATGGGCCGCGCTGCGCCGCCCCCATGCCGAATGCTTTGAGGATCGCGTTGCCGATCGTCTTGCCTTTGCTGTTGGGAACCAGCACGACATCGTTGGCCAGCAGCCGCATATCAGGCTTGCGGTTCTTCATCACCGCGCCGATGTCTACTTTGATCTCATCGAGCCGTCCCGTCGCCGGGTCTGTGCGAAAGATGATGCCGTCGCCGGTGGCTGCGTTGAAGGTCGTGCCCTGCGCCAACGCCATCGCTTGCCTGAGCGTCGTGCCTTCGCTCAAAGGGAACTGGCCCGGCGCGAAGACTTCGCCGGTGACGAAGAAGACATCCGCCGGCAGCACGTTGATGATGTCGCCGGGTTCGAGGAAGATTTCTTTGTTATCAAGCCCCAGCCCCTTGAACATGCCATTGACGTTGACCGTGCGCACTATGTATTCGGTGTCATCTTCGGCGTCCGTCGCTTGCGATGGCGCGGCGGTCGCACCGGGCGCGGGACTTGCGGACACGGGGTTCTTCTTGACCTCGTGCAGGATGATGGCCAGCGAGCCGTGATTGTCGGCGAGGCCGCCGGCGACCGTCAGCAGCTTGATGAGCGACGGCTTGCCCTCGACCTGATAGACGTTCGGCCTTCTGACCGCGCCGAGGATGAAGAAGGCGCGGCTGTTGAACTGCTTGACGAAGACCATGACGTTCGGGTCTTTGAGGTAGCGACCGCGCAAGCCGTCGGCAATCTCCTTGGCCAATTCGTCAGTCGTCTTGTCCTTGGCCTTCATGCGCTTGAGGTAAGGCATCAAGAAGGTGCCGTCGGCGCTCACCGACGCGGTGACCGAGAGTTCCGGCGCGTCGTCCACTTTGATCTCGATCACGTCGCGCGGCCCGATGCGGTAATCCTGATCGGTGGCGACGAGGATTGCTGGCGCCGCGCCCATGTCGCCGCCGCCGCTCGGTGCGGGCGGCTGAATCTTCGGCTGCGGGCGCGTCTGCGCCGCCGCCGGTGGTGTGAAGAAGATCACACAAGCCACGGCCAGCACCCCGACGGACGAGGTAAACGAAAAGCGAGTTCGACTACTCATGATGAAACTCCTGTGGAAAAGCCTGCGGCTTCCATACGTGGCGCACGCGCCGCCTGGACTGCCGGTTTGCGCTCCCGTACGGTCGCGGCAATCCGCGAAACCAGGGCCGACAGAAAGACGAACAACAAGGCGTTGGCGGGGATTTGCAGGTTAAAATCGAAGGCGCTGTGGATGAGCAGCGCAAACAAGCCTGCGCCGCCGCCTAAGGCCAACCCGGCTTCGAGCGGGTCTTCGGCACGCGTCGCTCGCCACACGGCGCGACCGATCAGCACGATGAACGAAAGCGCCAGCCCTGCGGCGATGACGCCGCCGTCGCTCAATACCTGCAAGTAATCGTTGTGCGCGTAATCAACTTTGTAGAGGCCGTCGTGATGCGCGTAATTCGGGAAGACCGTGTTGTAAGCGCCGAGGCCGATGCCGGCCAGAGGATGTGCGCGCACCATCTGCCAGGTGTCGCGCCAGATCTCTTGCCGCGAATAAAAATCACCCGGCGTCTGCGCTTCAGTCTTCAGCTGGTCAATCGATTCGGTAGCGCGGTTGATTAACCCTTCGGCGCCGATCCAGAAGACGCCAATGGCAATGACCAGGGCAATCATCGCTGCGCCGGCGAGCCGTTTGCCCAACGTCACCGCGCGCTCGAAGCGTGTCGGCACAAGGCGCGCGTCACGCACTCGGCCGGCGCGGCGCGGCTTGACGCGACTGCCGAGCATCGCCACAAAAGCGATGCCGGCAACGACGCTCATCGCGCCGCCGCGCGACAGCGAAGCGAAAACGCTGACCGCCATCAACACACCTGCGAAACCATAAAACAGCCACGATTGCCGGCGCACAGCGCGCGCCGCGATCAGCGCGAACGGCAGCGGCGCCAGCATCTCCATATAGCCTGCGTAGTGGTTGCGGTTCGGAAACGGGCCGAAGGCTGGGAACGGCGTCGGACGCACCCAGTAGATTTTCCCATCGAAGGTGAATGACTGCACCAGCGCGAAGACCGCCAGCGCCAGCCCGTAAGCCACCAGCAGATTCACCAGCAGGCCGAGTCGCTCGCGCGTCGCAAAGAAATTGGCGGCGAGCAGAAAGGCGACCAGCATAAAGAAGATGGCCGTGGTCGCGCCGCGCGTCGCCTCGCGGTCTTGCGACAGCGTCAGACTTTGCACAAGGCCGAATAAACATAGAGCGGCGAGCGGCCAGGCGGGCGCGGGCATGGTGATCTTGATCGCTTTGTCGGCGACCCACTTCACGGCCCATAGCAGCAGCAGCAGCGTCATCAACAGTTCGAACACGCCGACCGACCAGGCTTCATTCGCGCCGAAGGCCAGCGCCGTGAAGATCAGCGCCGCGAGCATGCCGCCGGCAATCGTCTTGTCCAGAACGGTACTCATAAAATTAAAGAAGTCAGAAGCCAGGAGTCAGAATTCTAATGCAAGTCGCAGTAAAACTCGAACCATAAAAGCTGAATACGGCAGACGCATATTCTGACTTCTGACTCCTGACTTCTGACTTCTTCCGTTTCACTCTTCCTTCATCGCGAAGTCGTCAAGCCAGACCATGCCTTTCGTCGGGTTATCGTAAGCGTACTTGGGCCGGCGCTTGACCGAAACGTAAACCGCCGACGCGCCTTCGGCGACGGCGGGCGCGACGAACGTGAGTGAGATCGGCTTCCAATCGCTCGTGCCTTCGGCAATGGCCTCTGACGACGCGAGCCAGTTGCCTGTGCGGTCAGTGATGACGACGCGCGGGCCTTCGGGCGTCTCCAGCCGGTCGGTTTTAATGTAACATTCAATACGATAACGCGCGCCGGGGCGGACGATGACCAGTTGGCGAATCTCTTCGTTGAGCGTCGTCGTGTCGCGCCCGATGAATTCAATCTTCAAGGCGCGCTCGCCGCTGTGGTGGACGGCGCGGTCAAGGCGCACAACGGCGTATTCGCTCGCTCCCAGCGTCCAGTCGAACTGCGAAAAGTTTTTGAGGATGTCGGATTCGAAGCCGCCGTTATAAACGAGCGAGCCGGTCGCGCTGCCTTCGCCAATCATGCTGACCCACAGCTCGCGGGCGATGCTCGGATTGCCTGCGGCGATCAGCGCGTTGATCAGTTGCGCGCTCTCGATGGAAGCGAGCCGCGCCGAACGCTCGACGGTGCGAAAGACGGTTGCCGCTTCGACGATGCGCGATTGGCGGACGAGGAACTGGGCCAGTTGCAGGCGGCGGCGCGGGTCGTTGCCGGCGACCGTTTCGACCGCTTCGAGGTTGCCGCGCGTGACGCGCCAGATCAGATCGAGAGTTACCGGCAGCGCCTGCGGGTTCTTTTCGATGGCAACGCGGAACTCGTCAATCGCCGAGGCCAGCTTGCCTTCACGCAACAGCACGTTGGCGAGGCGGTAATGAACGTCGCGGTCGTTCGGGGCGAGCCTGCGGGCTTCGCGCAACGCGTCTTCGGCGGCTTCGCGGTCGCCTTCGGCCTCCTTGACCGAGGCAAGAATCAGCCGCCAGCGATAATCCGCCGGCGACTGCTCGACGGCGCGCGTCGCGGCGCGGTCGGCGCGGTTCAGATCAGGGTCGGCGTCGAAGAGCTCAACTTCCGCAAGCCGCGCATTCAAGCGCGGTGAATCGGGCAGGTAGCTGGTGCCTGCCAGCAGCCATTCGCGGTCGAGCATAAACCGCTCGTCGGCGAGCGTGCCGATGACAAAACGCGAGAAGACGAGCATCACCAGCAGCCCGCTCGCCGCCACCGCAAGCAGCAAAACGATTAGCCGCGCTGCCCGATTTTGCAGTCCAAGGTTGATCGTCATCTGTGAAGCTCACCGCACGCCGAGCAGAGCCTGCCCGACAATGGTTAAACCCGTCAGGGAAGCCGCATACGCGGCAGTCGTCATTGACCGAACTCAGAGCGCGATTGGACGGGGAGCAGTTGCCAGAACATTAGCGCCATGCGGCGCCCAGCCGAGCGACACCAAGACTCAGGGGGTAGGCTTCTTGCCTGCGAAAGACCTCAGCTAGTTTCGCGTGTTTGCACCTTCAGGGCGGGATCGCCGTGAAACTCCCCACTCATCTGCTCGCGCCGGACTTCCGTGCTGATTCATTCGAAAAACAGCGCCGGAATACCATAAGCGCCAGAAAGAATAATGTGGCTTCACGGGCTTGTCAACACGGGCCGCCGAGCCGCTATTTGTCGCGTGCCAGCGGCACGTTCTCTGCCGGCGCACTGATGACGCCATCGGCGCTAATGCGCACGGCGCTGCTGCCGAAATCCTGCTGCGAGAGCTGAGACAATAAAGGAATGATGGCGCGGTTGAGGTCGAGGTGCGGGCCGCCCGGACGCTCCTGTCTGACCGGGTAGACGCGCCCGCCGAGAAACTTGCCGTCGGTGGCGAGCCGGGCTTCGAGAATCAACGACAGACCTTGCGGGCCTGAGAGGTTGAACGAGCCGTAGGTCGCAAAGTTGCCGAGCGAATAAGCGATCAGGTGGCCGCGGTAGACCTCCATGCCGCGGACGACGTGCGGCCCGTGACCGATCACCAGCGCCGCGCCCGCATCGATCATGGCGTGCGTGAACAGGCGCAGGTTGCCGCGATTCTCGCCGAGGAAGAGTTCGCTGGTGTAAGGCACATGCTGATAATTCGCGCCTTCGCCGCCGCCGTGAAACGAGACGACGACCAGATCGGACTTGGCGACCAGATCGGTGACCAGCCGGCGCGCCGTTTCGAGATTGTTCAGGTTGTATGACGTGTCGTAGGTGGTGAAAGCGATCAGGGCGATCCGCTTGCCCTTCACTGTCAGGTGGGCGATGTCGCCGACTTCGCCGGAATGCGCGATGCCGAGGCTGTCAAGGACACGTTTCGAGCTTTGCCGCCCGGCGACGCCAAAGTCGAGGGCGTGATTGTTGGCCAGGCTCATGACGTCGAAGCCAGCCTCTTGAAGATATTTGCCGTAGCGCGTCGGCACACGGAAGGCGTAGCAGCGCGGCGATGCTTCGGGGCATTTGGTCGACGTGCCATCGTCAACCATCGGCCCTTCGAGGTTGCCGAAGGTCACGTCAGAGGCAGAAAGAATCGGCGCGACCTCTGCAAGCAGATGCGCCCCATCATCTGGAGGCAGCCAGCCGCCGTTGGGCCAGGCTGATCCCAGCATCACATCACCGACGGCGGCAAAGCGAATCTCTTGCTCTGCGGCTGGCCGTCTTCCTGAGCGCTCTGTCGTCTGTGCCCTTGCCTGCGCCAGCGCGCTGACAACGAGCGCCAGCGCCAGCATGTTTGCCAATACGATTCGCCTCACTCGTTCGCCTCGCATCGCTTCTCCTTCGCTTGCCAGCTTGCTGTTTGAAATTCCTGAGAAACCCGCCGTGCCCTGAGTCAGACCAACACGTCTATTCTAGTCTGAGTGCGACGAAACTACACTAGGCGGCGGCGAATTTTCAAGCGAATCATCAGAGGCAATGGCAGGCGAGGTGGTTGCTTTGCTGGCTTTGAAATAGCAGATTGAATAGCCACCAGGGCACAAAGACATGAAGAGACACAAAGAGCCTTAGTGATTCTTGGTGTCCTGGTGCCTTGGTGGCTAAGCTTAAGGCATTCGCCTATCGCTCTAGAGGCGGCGGTCACTCCACGCAAGGGATCCCTCTGGGACGCATCGGAATTACTCGCGATACGTAGTCGCTACCCTCGTCGCAGAGTTTCTCAGGCTGCTCGTGTCAACCCACGCGAGCATCATGCCATCTGGTTGAATCGGACGATTGCTCACAACCTGAACCGACGACTCGTGACTGGCAAGCGCTTGCTGCACGTTTAGCCAGCCAACAATAAAGTGAGTGCGAGTTGCAGATTATTGCAGGCGGGACAAAAAAAATTATGTCGCGGCGACAAGGACGGCGGGCGCAGGCGCTTCACGGCGTTTTGCGGAGTACGAAAGGATAATTGCCGATGACTTTGAAGACGCCCGCAGCGGCTTCGCCTTCGATGACCAAAGAATAGTTGCCGGGCCGAAAGTGGGCGGCATTGAACCCCGCAAAAAGCATCTCGTTACGGTACGGCGCCAACGTGCCGCGCCACACCCGCTGCTTCTGGCTGTCGCGTATCGTGCCGCGATAGGTTCGATATTGCGTGGAATCTTCCAGAGAGACGTTGATGGCGAAGAAGAGAGCCGAGCCGGGCACGGTAATTTGATTGACCGGCTCAGCGGCTGCCGGCTCGCCGCCCCTGACCGACTTCAACTCGGCGACGACGAGGTTGCCGCCGACCGGCATTTGCCGGCGCGAATCTGCCGCGGGCGTTTCGTGCGGTGGCGCGGCAGGCGACGCTTCGGCTGGCTGGCGCACTTGCTCGGCGGCTAGTGCTGCCTGCCGCTCGTCCGTGTAGCGTTGCTCCCACTGCGACGCCAGTTGCCTGGCCTGATCGGCCTCGGCCCGCAAACGGTGTGTATGATTGGCTACAAAAGCTGCTCCGACAATGATTGCGAGCAACAGCACGCCGAAGGCCAGCACCAGCGACCGGCGCGCTCGCAGAACCGCGCCGCTGCTTCGTGCCTTGGACGGCGGTTCAAGCTGCCAGGCTTGCGCCGTCACGCCGCGCAGATCTTCGAGGAAGTTCTTCGTCGTTTGCAGATGGGCAATACATTGCGGGCAATCAACGAAGTGGGCTTCAAAGCTGGTACGCTCTTCGCCCAACAGCTTCCCCATGAGATAGCGGTCGATTAAATCAAATTGCTCTATCTCCTGGTGGTTCATTACGATTTCAGCGGTTCCATCATGAAAGTGCTATGCTATGCGCGATTATCTCAGCACGGCGAAAATCTTCTGCGACCGGCTCAGGGTTCGCCGAAGCGTTCGACGTAAAGTTCTTTGTACCGTTTGAGCGCCCGGAATAAGATGCTGTTGAATTGCTTACTGCCGAGGCCGAGGTCAGCGCAGATCTGCTCTTTCTCTTCCTCGGCGATGTAATGACGAAAGAGCACCTGGCGGTCGCGCTCCATCTTCAACTCGCTGATGACCTGACGAACGATGGCGGCGCGCTCCTGTTGCAACAAGTGGTCGTAGGGATCCGGCTGCGGGTCGCGTATCTCGTCGGCCTCGCCGATCTCTTCCTGGCTGAGCATCCGCCGCACGCGGCGGACGTGGGCCAGCGCGAGGTTTTCGGCGACGCTGCAAATGAAGCCGGAGAGGCGTTCCGGCTCGCGCACAGCGCCGCCACGAATCTTTTCAAGCACGATGCGGAAGGTCTCTTGCGAAAGGTCTTCGGTGACGGCTTCGTTACGCACGATGCGGCCAATGATGATGGCGATGCCGTCCTTGTAACGGTCGACCAGTTCCGCTTCAGCGTCGGGGTCGCCGGCGATGACACGCCGCATCCACTCCAACCAGACACTTTCTTTGTTCGTCCGAATCAGCTTCACCGTGGCTCCCCGGCGACCGGCGCTAAGGCTTGCCGACCATGATAAAAGATGCCCAGTAGTACGGATGGCGTATGACTTTGTTGCTCCGCAGCATGTGCAGCTTGGCCTGGCGCAGCGCCTCTGCATTGCTTTGCCCGCCGGTCAGTCTGGTGTAGAAATCTTTCATCAACTGGCTGGTCGAATTGTCGCTGACATCCCACAGACTGACGATGACATCGCGGGCGCCGGCATAGAGGAAGGCGCGGCTGAGGCCGACGATGCCTTCGCCCGAAAGCAACTGGCCGCGCCCTGTCTGACAGGCGCTGACGACCACGAGGTCACAATCGAGATTGAGCTGGGAAATCTCGTTGACATCAAGCAAACCATCCTCTGCATCGCCCGGCGTCAGCACGACGGCAGAGCGCCAGGGCGTCTTCGCGTCAATCCAACTGTGGGTCGCAAAGTGCAGGCGGCGATAATGCGCCGTCATCTCGCGTTTGAAGGCCGCCTCGGTGCCTTCTCTGCCGAGCAATACTTTGCGCCGGTCGGCGGGAAAGAGGCCGGCGATATACTGGGCTTCGTCGCGCGTCCACGGCAGGCTGGCGAATGGCGAGCCGCCGTTTGCGAAGGGCGACCGCGCCTCACGGGTGGAAGCAGTGATCTGTTTCTTGCTGCCGTGGGCGGCGGTCTCCAGCGAGAAGATTGGGTCGCCGATGGCCAGCAGCTCCAGCGGCTCGCCGACGCTTGAGCGTGGCGCTGACTCCTGCCACAGATTCAGCATGCCCGCCGAAGGGCTGTAGACCGTGTCGTGATCCTCCATCAAGTAGCGTCCGCCATGCACAAGCGTGCTGAACGGCAGGTAGTGCAACAGGCCATCGGCGACAATGATTAACGGCTGCCCCGGCTCAAGCTGTTCGGCGAGCGGGCCGAACAACATATCGAATAGCGCCGTGCCGCGCTCGCGAACTTTGGCGATGTCGCGTTCGATGGACAAAGAGCCGGGTGGATTGGTGAGCAGAGGTAAATACTCTCTGACCGCTTGCTCGATTTGTTGGCGCGGCGGCAGCGTCGCGTAAGAGAAACGGCCATGCGAGAAGTACCAGATGTAGGAATGATTTTCTCCCAGTAAAAATTCCGCCAGCGCCGACTGCCCCTGCGCGATCTGCGCCTGCATCAGCTTGGCGTCAGCCAGCTTCGCCTTGACCCGATAAGCCTTGGTGAGTTTCAACTCTGACTTCATCTGCGCCTGGAGCATTTCGGCTTCTGCATCTTCGATGGTCTGTTGCAGCATCGTTCGACGTTCAGGGCTGAGGTTCGGGGCGAGCATTTGCAGGCGCAGATCGGCGACCTTTTGCGCGCGCGGCTTGAACGCCGCCGCTAGCTCGTCATTCAGCAGCGGCGACCGGCGGCGCACAGTAATGCGGTTCAGGAGGGTGCGCCCTTTGGCGCGGTCGGCGACATCAAAGGCATCAGAGAACCGACCCAGTTCCATCAACAGGTCAACGTATTCACGAACCGCCGCCTGTATCTCTTCTTTGTAAGCAAGCGCACAGTTTTGCGTCGCCCTGTAGAGTGCCCAGCTGCTCCACTTGCCCTCAAATAGGCCCTCGGCCATCAAGTAGGATTTGCGCGCGCTCTCTTTCTCGCCTAGCGCGCGCAGGGCGCGCGCGTGGCTGAGGTAGACCGGCCATTGCAGTTCCCAGACGTCCATAAAATTGGCATGGCTCAAGGTACGGTCGCGCTGGTTATCGGCTGATAGCTGAAAGGCCGTCGCGCGCGCGCTCAGATCATTGGCGATTGCAAGTGCCCGTTCCGCTAGTTCAAGGGCGACGGATTTCTGCGCCGCCTGCAAGGCTACCGTTGACAATGCCGACAGCGTTCTCGATTGGCCCGTGGCATCGCCGGCTTTTTCATAGATCGCCAGGGCTTCTTCAAATGCGCCTTTCGCCTCTTTCAGCAGTCCGCCGTCCAGGCGAATCTGGCCGATCAGACTGAGCAGGGCGGCTTCCGTCCCGGCGTCTTTTTGGCGGTTGAGCCGGCGCGCGCGTCCCGCATAATCGAGCGCCTTCACCTGATCGCCCTGCTGGTGATAAAGATTTGCCAGGCCGGTCAGGGCGACCGTCTGCGCCGGCTGATCGTTGAGGCGTGTCGCCAGTTTGAGCGCGTCGTTAAACGCGCGCTCGGCCAGCGTCATCTCGTACAACTCGGCGTAGACCAGCCCCTGAGCATTCAAGATATCGGCGCGTAGCGCGTCGGGCAGCCCTGCGACTTTCAGCGCCTGGTCGTAATAATACAAAACTTCCGGATAGTCCTGGAACTGCTTACAGCTGTTGCCCATTTGCAGAGCCGCGGGCGCCGCTTTCTCCAGCTCGCCCCGCTCTGCCCATAAACTCATGGCCTGTTGCAGTCGCGTGCGCGCCGTCTCACGCTGGTCGGTGCCTGCCAGCAGCAAGGCCTCTTCGAACAACGCCTCGGCAGACGTTTGCGCCACAGGCATCAGACGCTCGCTGCTCACGCTCTGGCGAAAGGCCGTGGCGTTCGCAGCAATCAGCAGGAGAGCCGACAGCAATAATGCGGTAAGACAGATTGTGCAGGTTTTGATGATCAAGGCTTTCCCTCTTCGGAAAAAACTCAGTGATTATACCACCGGGAGAATGCCAGCGAGAATACACTGCCAGCGGGTTTATGTAAACCTAAAAGCGCCTAATCGGGCTACACTCGCAAGATGATGATGTGGGCGGCGTGGCGGGTTGATCGTGAGTTGGGGCGGAGCCGACTGGCGGCGGGATGAAGCTCCTATAACAGGCTAGTCCAGGGAGCTTCATCCCGCCGATTATCAATCATCGGACTAAGCCACAGTCCGACAGGCAGCGGTTGAACTGGGCTTCACACCCAGTGCCGCCGTTGGCGTCACACTCGTTGAAGGCGGCTGCGCAAGCAGCGGCGCAGTCCGGCGCAAACGCGGCGGCCTGTGCCGAAGTCTGCGGTTGAAAACTGATTGCGCTGAAGGCAATAAACAGCGCCAGGAGGAAAAAGGGCGCCAGGAAGACCCGGCGGTTGCGTGTGGCGGCGACGCCTGCGCACGGCGCCTGCGAGAGTTGATTCTTCTCCATCGTGAGCTTTGTCCTTTCAAACAGGTGTCTGAGGCGGGTCTGAGCCGCCTTCATTTCTCTTGTGGGTAATCGGCAAGAAAAACTGGACAAAGCCGAGAAGATTATTTCGCGGCGCTGAGACGATGGCTTGAAGAGGCCAGGATGATGTGAATAACTTTAATTTGCGTTCAGGTGCAATTCAGACCCTACGTCTGCCACGTTCTTTAATGGGCAAAGTCCACCGAGCGAATTTTTCGCGGGCGTGTTATCCCGGCAAGGCGGCTCGCCCCTGGCCGCAACGGATGTCAAGTTGGCGGCTGATTGCGCACAGCATCCGTTGCGGAGGTGGGGAGGATGACCGAAGAGGAACGCGGCTTGTGGGTGCGCTTTCGCGAAGGCGACGAGACGGCGCGCAGGGCTTTGCTGGAGCGTTATCTGCGACAGGTCAACGTGCTGGCCGCACAGATCGCCCGCAGCGCCGGCTGGGCCGACTGGCGCGACCTGCAACAAGATGGGGTCATCGGCTTGATGCAGGCGATGAAGCGCTTTGACCTCAGCCACGACGGCGACTTTCCGAACTTTGCGAGATCGCACATTCGCGGGGCCATCCTCGATGGCAGCGAACTGACGCGCAGTCTGGCGCGCCGACAGCATGAGTTCTATCGGCAGATCAAAGCGGCAGATGCTGAGTTGAGCCAGTCGCTAGGCCGCCCGCCGACCAGGGCCGAGGTCACGGAAAAGACAGGGCTGAGCGAAGAGCAGATGCGCAATGCCCTTGCTGCCGTCGGTGTCGCCTTTGCCGCAGAGCCTGTGGAGGCGGACACCACCGCCGTCGTCAACAAAACGCCGGCGGCGCAACTGGAGGCGGCCATACTGGTGCGCGAGGTTCTCACCCGGCTTGATGAGCAAGAGGCGCAGATTATCAGTTATTATTATTTGGAGGACCAATCATCCCAGGAGATCAGTCGGCGGCTCGGACTGACTGTAAGCAACGTCACAAAGATTCGCCAGCGCGCGCTCAGCAAGCTGCGCGCCCTGTTCGGTGACGAAGGAGGAAGCGGGCATGATGAAAACCGATGATCTCGAAAAGAAGTTGCAGGATCTGAAGCGCGCGCACCTGACCGAGAATGAGATGGCCGCCTACTGCAATCAGCAACTCGCGACGGCGGCACGCGCCAGGGCCGATGCGCATCTCAAGCAGTGTTTCCTCTGCACAGAGTTGTTGGCGCTGCGACGCGAAGAGTATGACGCCTTAAACCAGGACGAGTTGAGTGAAGCAGATGCCGCGCTGGTCGAGCAGTTGATGGCTGAAGGCGTCCCTGTGCAGGAACGGCTGACCGAATACTTGCGGCCAATGGTCGCCAGTTGGAAAACTTTTTTCACACGGCAGGCGCGCGGCGCTACACAGTCGCAAGCGCCGCGCCGCGTCAGCGGTCGGGGCAAAGAGGTGTGGCAGTGGCAAAGCGACGACGGCCTGGTGCGAGCCGAAGCGAAGGCCGAAACGCGTAGCGACCTGACCATCCATTTTTATTCGAGCGAGATGATGCTCGAAGGCGCGAGCTTCCAGGTTCGCCTCGGCCCGGTTGACGAGCAGGTCACATTTCAGCGGCTTTCCGACTCCGAGCTTTACGGCAAAGTCGCTGTGCCGCGCCAGGAGCCGCGCCGCTTAGCAAAGCTCTCCATCGAAGCGTCGCGCACCGGCGATGAAACCTAAGCCGGCGCGATTAATCTACATCCCACCTGCAATTCAACCGTGTCCTGCGGTTGAGTTTTCTCACTGGCCTGTCTAAAATGAATCGCTCGCCGAAAACTACTGCCGAGAGGACGCCTTGTTTTTGAACGCGTGTTTACCGCAGCCGGGCCGCCACGTTGAGGCTTGCCCGTCAACCGACTTTCCCGTTTCCGCGTAGCATGACTTTCACGACTCTTTTGGGATGGACCACGTGTTTAATCTTTGCCGGAGTCACAGGGAATGCGCACCGTAGACGATCTTGAAGTCAGCTTCGCAGAGTTTAAGTCACCGCAAATCGACACTCGCCTGGGCCTCTTCGACCGCCTCGAACGCCGCCGCTGGCTGGTGATTGCGTGTCTGTTTGTGCTGGCCTTTGCGGCGCGCGCTTACCAGTTGGGCGCGGCCAGTCTTGCCGAAGACGAAGCCAACAAAATCTTCGCGCTGCGCGCCTACGAGCAAGGCGATTTCACGGTCAACGCAGAGCACCCGATGGTGATGAAGATGCTCTGCTATGCGTCGCTCGAAACCGCTTCGGCTTGGAACCGGCTGGCGGGCGAGGCGCTGCACTTAGAGCTAAGTGAAGAAGCGGCGCTGCGTCTACCGAACGCGCTCGCAGGCGCGCTGACGGTGATCCCGCTGCTGCTGCTCGGAACGGCGCTGTTCAACTTCCGGGTCGGCATCATGACGGCGCTGATGTGGGCCGCGGGCATCAACGCCGTCTGGTTCAGTCGCATCGATAAAGAAGATTCGCTGCTCGTCTTCTTCATGTTCAGCGGCTTTTATCTCTACCACCTTGCCAAGGCGCAGCGGGCGGACGACCTGCGTCGGCAAGAGATGTTGTATGCGCTTGCGGGCGCAGCGTTCGGGCTGATGATGGCGTCGAAATACTTCCCGCACTACTTCGGCTTGAACGCGCTTTACTACACGCTGGTCGGCTACGACAGCCGCAACAACCGCCCGCTCACAAGGCGCATGTGGGGCCGTTATTTCGGCGGCCTGATGGTGGCCTTCGTTGCCTTCAACCCGGCGGCTTTCGTGCCGCAGACCTGGCGCTACCTGTGGAAGTACGTCAACGAAGACTTGCTGACGCACCACGGCTACGTCGTCATGGATAAGATGTTCATCAACGACATGAACCAGACGCCGGGCGGCACGCCGTGGTATTTCTACTTTCTCTTTCTGGCCGTCAAAGTGCCGCTGCCGGTGTTGCTGGCCTTCGTCGTTGGCCTCATCGAAATCTTTCGTCACCGCGGCCCGTACCCGCAATCACGCGGCTACCTCTTCCTGCGCGTGATGCTGGTCTTCTGGCTCTTCCCGATGTCGCTGGTCGGCACAAAGTTTCTGCGCTACACGCTGTCGTTGATGCCGCTGGTTTATATGACCGCGGCCATCGGCATTCTGGTGCTGTGGCGCTGGCTGTCGCTCTGGGTGCGGCGCTGGACGCTCGCGCCGCAGGCCGCGCAGCTCGCCGCCGCGCTGCTGGCGATTGTATTTCTGATTACACCTGCGGTGATGATGGTGCGCAGCCTGCCTTTCCCGAATCTTTACCTGAATGTGTTCGGGGGCCATCGCGCCGGTTACTTTTTCCCGCACGACGAGTTTTACGATCTGGGGGCGAGAGAGAGCGTCCGCTACATCGCCGACAACGCGCCACAGGGGGCACGGCTGGCGACAGAGATTCCCGGCGTCGTCGAGTATTACTTGCAGCGTTATCGGCGGCCAGACATTCAGGTGGAGATCATGTCGCAGCCGAGCTTTACTCTAAACGACCGCGCGCCGGATTATGTGTTGTTGCAACCGGGCCGCATCTATTTCGAAAGCCGCGACAACTACGAATTCATCGAGCGCACCTTTCCCGTCGTGCAGTCGAGCGACTACAGTGGTGCGACCGCGGCGCGCGTCTACAAGACGAGTGGCCACTGACCACGGATGAAGAGACTGATCGTCAACGCAGATGATTTCGGCTTCACGCGCGGCGTCAACGCCGGCATCCTTCAGGCTTTTGAACAGGGCATTTTGACGAGTGCGACGTTGATGGCGAACGGCGATGCCTTCGACGAAGCGGTAGCGATGGCGCGGGCCAATCCGCGGCTTGGCGTAGGCATTCATCTGGTCGCGGTTGGAGGTCGTCCGCTTGCGCCGGTTTCTGAAATCGACTCGCTGGTTGATCGCGATGGCTTGCTGCCGCGCACGCTCACAGACTTGCTTAAGCGGCTGATGCGCCGAAGCGTGCGCGTCGAACACCTGGAGCGCGAGTTTGCCGCGCAGGTCGAGCGCGCGTGCGCCACGGGGATTCGGCCAACGCACTTTGATTCGCACAAGCACGCGCACACGCAGCCGCTGGTGATGAAGGCGCTGGCGCGTGTCGCCAGCGCCTTCGGCGTCCGCGCCGTGCGCAACCCGTTTGAAAGCCTTCGTTCGCCGGTTATAACTGGAGTGGCGGCGCGTGCGCGTCGTCGCGTCTACTTGAAGCAGTATGTGATGTCGGCTACAGTAGCGGCGCGTGCCCGCCAGTTTCATCGTCTCGCCCGCGAGCACGGTCTCGAAGCGCCCGACTTTTTCTGCGGCGTGCGTCTGACAGGGCTGCTCGATGCTGAAGCCATGCGGCGCGTCATCGAAAGGCTCGGCGACGGCACGACCGAATTGATGTGCCACCCAGGCTTGTATGATGATGAGTTAGAACGGGCGGCGACGCGGCTCAGGCGCGAGCGCCAGCGCGAGCTTGAAGCATTGACCGACGAGAGCGTGCGCCACACCGTCACGGATGTGGGCGTGCGGCTAATCAATTACCAGGAGATGGTCGAGCATGTTTGAAAGCGAAGTCGAAGCACCCAGGTATTCGGTCGTCGTGCCGTTTCACAACGAAGAGGAGAGCGTGCGCGAACTCTATCAGCGGTTGTCCGAAGTGATGACCGCGCATTTCGAGCCGGTCGAGTTCGTCTTCATCGACGACCACAGCACAGACCGCACGCTCGCGGCGCTCAAAGAGATCGCCGTCACCGACCCCCGCGTCGTCGTCATTTGTTTGAAGCGCAACTATGGGCAGACGGTGGCGCTGGCCGCAGGCTTCGACTACGCCGAAGGCGACGTGATTATCTCGATGGACGGCGACCTGCAACACGACCCGGCGGACATTCCACAGATGCTCGCGGTGTTTGAAGAGCGAGGCTGCGACATTGTCAGCGGCTGGCGCAAGAAGCGCGTCGATAATTTCCTGCTGCGCCGCCTGCCGTCGCGCATCGCCAACTGGCTGATGGCCAAGCTATCGGGCGTTGACATTCACGACTTCGGCACGACCTTCAAAGTCTACCGCAAAGATACCATCAAGCAGATCAAGCTCTACGGCGAGATGCACCGCTTCATCCCGGCGCTGGCCTCCTGGAATGGCGCGACGATTGTTGAAGTGCCGATCAAGAACATCGAGCGACCGGGCGGGCGCTCGCATTACGGGCTGTCGCGCACGGTGCGCGTGTTGTTCGATCTGCTGACGATCCGCTACCTGCTGAAGTACGTCACCCGCCCGCTGCACTTCTTCGGCCCGCTCGGCCTGCTCTCCACGATGGCCGGCATGCTGATTATGCTGTGGATGCTGGCGAAGAAAATCCTCTTCGGCATGGATCTGCTGGCGCAGCACGGGCCGCTGATGATCCTGGGCGCGGTGTTGATTCTGGCCGGCGTGCAGCTCATCACCTCGGGGCTGATCGGCGAGATGCTGAGCCGCACCTACTTTGAATCGCAGGGCAAACCCATCTACTCCATCGAGCGCATCATCACTAATAAGAGCGCGACGACGCGTCCGTGATTTCACTCTTCGATGATGAAATAGTCGGCGCTGAGCGGGCGGGTGCGGCGCAGCGGCTGATGGATGCGCAGCGTGTCGCGCTCGATGCGCTCGGAGAGAATGACGCGGTGCTCGTCGCCGAAGTCGAGCAGCACGTGAACCGGCTTGGCATCGTAGCGCGCCGAAGCGCTCGCGTGTTTGAGGACGCTCGCGCCTTCGGCGTCGGTGTCGCGCCGGAACATCTCGACGCCGCGCACGCGACCTTCGCGGTCAATGACCGTCACCGGCACCTCGCCTTCGCTTGCCTCTTGTCGCCGCTGCTCGCGCAAAACGTTCAAGAGCTTCGCCAGTAATTCATGGTTGATCGCTTCGCTCGCCGGTTTCGGCTGCGCGTAGGCACTCTCTTCCCAGCCGCGCACCATCTCCCACACAGCGGCAGGCACCACACCGGCTTCAGTTGTTGCCGCCGCCTCATAAGCCACCGCGGCGCGCTCGGCTTCGGCGTACAGAGCGATCTCCGCGGCGCAATCGTGACACTGCGCAACGTGTGCCGCGACCTGCGCGTCGCGCTCGCCCGGCGTGCGGCTGTAGAAGAAGGCCGCGAGCGCCGCCACGTCCGGGTGCTCGCTGACTGCCTCGGCATGGTCTTTCAAGCCACGCACCAGGTCGGCGACTGCACGACAGTCGGCGCAATCGCGCAGATGTTGCTCAACCTGTTGTCGCGCGTCATCACGCGCCGTGCCGTTCAGGTAATCGAACAACTGTCTGCTTGGATGCGCTGCCTTTCGTGCCATGATCTCACCTGCGCACATTCGCACGGGCGAATGCGTTACTTCCTTGGATTCAACTTTCTGTGAGCGGGTTTCCCGCCGCCTCGCCCGACACCACCTTGAGGCACTCGCTGTAGAGCGTCAGGTAATACGTCCGCGCGTCGGGCTTTTCGATCTTCGTCTTGTGCTCGCGGTCAACGATGATCTGCATCAACTCCAGCGCCACGCGCTGCTTCGAATCAGAAACTAACGGGCCTTCGTCCATGCCGTTTGCCTCGCTAAGAATAGGAAATAGGCCGAGCGCCTGTTGCGCCGCCGCCGCTAGCCAGTTTGCGCTCATTGCTTCTTCTTTTTCGCGCCGCCCAACACGGCATTCGCCGAGGTGAAGCCGTGCGCTTCGAGCCATTTTCGCAGGCGCTCTTTCAAGCGATGGGCGCGCTGGTAGACCAGGTCTTCTGACATGCCGAACTCGGCGGAAATCTCCGTCGCATTGCGGCCCAGAATAATATAGTCGCTGACGATCACCGAATCCTTCCAGTCGCGGCAGACATCGCCGAGCAACTGGTCAACGATCTCGCGCTGCTCGTTGCGAATCGCCTCGGCTTCGGGCGACAGCGTTTGCGCCGGCGCGCGCTCAACTTCTGACGGCTCATCGTCGTCAGGGTCAGCCGCAGGGCGCGGCGTCCACGACTTGTCGCGGCGCACGCGGCGAATCGTGTCAATCATCTCGCTCTGCGTGATGCGCGCGACGAAGCTCGATAGCTTCCCTTCGCGTCGCCACAGCCGCAGGCCGCGGTAAAGCTTGTAGATGGCCCGCGACACCACGTCGTCCGCCGCATCCCACTCCGGGTAGCGATACTGCGAATAGCGTGCGACGTGATTGATCAACCCGCGGTAGCGCGCGACGATCACTTCGAAGCAGTGGTGCGCACGCTCGCGCTCAGTCTTCTGGCAGGCGAGGAAGCAGTCGACCAGTTCCTCGTCGGTCAGCCCATCGAGCTTGCGGTCATCGAACTCAATTCCAGCCGCCGTGCTATCGGTCATGCGCGCACTCTTGAGAATGTGTAATTGATCTATTCCCGGCGTGCGCATTCTAACATTGAGCTTTCTTCGCTCCCAAGCCCGGTTCGGTTGACGGCGGCGCGCCAGGTTATCTGACAGCAGGTGATTATTTGATTGATTGATAAACGACGCGCGAGATGTCTGCGATGAGTTGATGGGCGCGCGCTTCGTCACTGATGCCGCGCGTCAGCACGACCAGCACGTAGGGCTTGCGGTCGGGCAGAAAGACAATCGCCGCGTCGTGATTGGCCCTGGTGATCGAGCCGGTCTTGTGCGCGACGCGCGCGTCTTTCGGCAGTCCCGCCGGGATGCCTTCGTTGAATTGCTGATCGAACATCACGCGGATCATCTCATCAGAAGATGACTTTGAGATGGCGCGGCCTTCACCGATGCGGCGCAAAAGGATCATCAGGTCGCGCGCCGTCGTCGTGTTGTTCAAGCCGCGCTCGAACGCCTTGTTGTCTTCGACGCCGCGCCGCACGTGGATGTGGCGCGCGCCCATCTCGCGCATCAACTCCATGACGTGCGCCGCGCTGACGCGCTCGATCAAAATGTTGGTCGCCAGATTGCTGCTGGCGATGATCATCAAACGCATCAGCTCGCGCACGGTTTCCGTTTCGCCGATGCGTTTGTAGAGCGTCAGCTCGCTGTCGTCGGTTGCAGAGATCGAAAAGTGACTGCCGTCGGCGATGCTCAGGAAATCGTTCTTGATCGGCAAGCGCTGGTCGAGCGCGAGCTGGCCTGCCGCCACCTGACGATAGATTTCCAGCATTACAGGGACTTTCATGGTGCTGGCGGCGTGAAAGCTCGCGTCCGGGTTGATGAGCAGTTCCTTGCCGCTGGCCAGATCGTGAAAAGCGACGGCGACGGTCTCTGCGCCGCTGGCCGCGACCAGATCGGCGATCTTTTTCTGCACGTCGTCGAAGCGTGTCTTTTTCAGCCCGCGGGCCTCTGCGGCAGTCGCGAGGACGCAAACCAGCATTAACGGGAGCGCCAGGAAATGACGGTAGTGTGTCATAGTTAAAAACGTTTGAGGGCGCGGGCCATCAAGCCCAGACCTGCGGCGAACAGCGTCAACATCAGAATCGTGTTGAACAGACTGGTCTGCTGAAAATAGATTTGCAGGTTCGAAAGGATGCCGACAAAGATGATGACTGCGCCGCCGCCCGCCAGCAGCCAGCCGGCTATCGAGCGGCCATTGAAGAACAGCAGCCCGATGCCGATCACCAGCGGCAGCAATGTCAGCCCGAAGGTGTTTGTCCCCCACCACTGCCAGTAACCGCTCGTCACCTGCACTTGATTCATAATCAGGTAGCCGCCGGCGATCGCCAGCGCCAGCCCGAACAGGAACATTCCCGTACCGCCCGGCGTGCCGCCCGGCGAAAACCTGGAACGGCTCGATTCTTCTTCAGTTTTGCGCCTGCTTTCCAAAGTCTTATCCTTTCCACCTACAAATCACGCGTTCACTGCCACAGGATACTCGACGGTGCTTGTGACAATTTTGTGACAATTCTCAGGACAGTGTCTTACTGACACTTTAACCTTCCTCTCCAGCCACTGATCATTGGAAGGCTGACGCAATCATACATGAAGTTCATGTGCGGATGCTATGGCTATTATTCTTGGCTGAGCGATGAACGCTATCTGCTGAAAGCACTCAACGATTAAGATGCGCTCGCCTTGGTAGCACAGGCATAACGGCCTTGCGAGGAAGAGTAGGCCACCTTATACTTGTTGACCGGCCGGTAGGTTGCTCAAGCGGGACCAAGCGCATCGATCTCCAAGACTGTTCAGTTTGACCTAAGAATCTAGCAGCGGCCGGAATCAATGGGGTGGTTTTCAGGATGGGGCAACAGTGGATGCCTCATAGCCTTTCTGGATTTCTTCAACCAAAGCTGTTGCGGTGATGATATCAATTACCCGAGCGGCCTGATTGCCGGGCAGCTATGGGCATCCTTCCATGCACTAAGGAGAGGCCATGGACGATATTCGTGAGGCGAACAAGAAGGCCAAAGAAGCAAAGCCCGATGTCTCTCGACGAAAATTTATAACTCGCGCGGTGGCTGGCGCAGGAGCTACGGCCGTCACGGTTCTCAGTGATCGCCAAACTCTTGCGGCTGACCGCTCTGAATCCAAAGCCATCAAAGTCCCCGATGAATTCTCGCAGGCCGCTAAATTGCCGCCCGTCAAAGCTAGCTTCCCCATGACCGGCGCGCAGGTTTTTGCGCGCGTCTGCAAAGAGGAAGGGCTTGCCGCGCTCTTCTGTTGTCCCGGCAATTACAATATTCAAAATGCCATCGCGCTCGAAGGCATCCCGACTTACTCAGGCCGCAACGAAGGCGCCATGTGCCACGCCGCCGACGCCTTTAGTCGCATCACGGGCGAAGTCGCCGCTACCTCCGGCACCGAAGGGCCGGGTTTCGCTAATATGATTTGCGCGGTCGCCGCCGCTAACGCGGCGCGCTCGCCGGTGCTCGTGCTGGCCAGTAATATGTCTCTCAATAACGAAGACACTGAGGCCGGCATTCAGCTCATGTATCAGCAGCCCCTGACCGAGGGGCTGAAGAAATACGGCAAGCGGCTGATCACGCCCAAGCGCATACATGAATACGCCACCTATGCCTTCCGCCAGTTGCGCTCAGGCATTCCGCGCCCCGTGCATATCGATTTTCCGAGCGAGGTCTACCGCGCCAACTTCAAAACGGCGAGTGATCTGGATTACTTTTACGACAGCTCCAAGTACCGCACGGTCGCACGGCCATACCCGTCACCGAAAGAGGTCAGCGCGGCGGTCGAGCTGCTAAAACAAGCCCGCCGCCCGATCATCGTTTCGAGCAATGGCGTCTTTTATAGCCGCGCCTGGGACGCCTTGAAAGCGCTTGCGGAGAAAGCCAATATTCCGGTCGTTGAATCGGGCGCAATGAAAGGGCAGTTTTCAGACGCCCACCCGCTGTCGGCCAACGCCGCGCCAGGGGCGCTCGCCAGCGCCGATCTCGTGCTGCTCGTCGGTCAATATTGCATGCCGACCGCCGGCGAATTCGCCTTCGGGCCGGATGCGAAATACATCCGCATAGACCCGTGCGCCGAAGACATCGGCCGCAATCTGCCGATTGATGTCGGCATGGTCAGTTGTGAGAAGGCCGCGCTTGAAGCCCTGGCCGATGCCGTGCCCGCCACCAAGCACGACGCCTGGGTGGCCGAGGTTGCCGCCGCTCGCCAGAAGTTTGAAGAGGAACTCGATAGCTTCTACAAACTCGGTCAGAGCTACACAGATGCTGTGCATCCGGCGGTGATCGCCAAAGAACTGAGCGATTTCATGTATCGCGGCAAGCTCGCAAAAGAACAGACGACCTTTGTCTCCGGCGGCTATGGCATCGCCCGCTACGTGCGCCGCTGGCTGCGCGGCTATCGCCCGGGCCAGATCATGAACGGCGCTTATCAATACGGCGCCATCGGCCCCGATGTTGGTTACGCCTTTGGCGTTTCGGCGGCGGTGCAGAATGGCGTCAGCGTGCAGGCCGCTTACAAAGGCTCGCCGGTCATCTGCGTCACAGGCGATGCGGGCTTCGGCTACACGGCCATGGAGATGGAAACGCTCGCCAAGTATCGCATGCCGGTGATCGTCATCGTCTATAACAACAACGCCTGGGGCACGTGGACGGGCAACCGCCGCAACCCGGCCACACTGAGCATTCACTTGTTCCAGGAGAATCTCCGCTACGACAAAGTCGCTGAAGCGCTCGGCGCGCACGGAGAATATGTGACCGGCCCTGCGGACTTTCGCCCGGCGCTCGAACGCTGCTATCAAATCGCCGTCAAAGAAAGCCGCCCATCGGTGATCAACTGTCAGGCGAAAAAAGAATTCTGGATCAAGGAAGAGTATGCGCCGGGATTCTTGGGCACCATCGAGCCGGGCTGCATGTCTTATTACCATTGAACGGGTCCTGGGCGTTGAGGCGATGGCAAAAGGCTCTTTGAATGTCGTCAGAGAGAAGCTTCGAGAGTATGCCGACCGCGGCGTCTTTCGCGGTTTCAGTGAAATCCGCGAGGGCCACTTCCGCTTTGTCTGGCTGATCGATCAGCAGATGGAATTAATGGTCGATACAACAAAGCACGTCCTGCGCTTCCGCCATCTTCTGCATGGCGTGCCGTCCGGCTCGGCGATGTATGCGGATTTGAAGCGGTTCATCGAGGAGCGCCACGCCGATGACCTGCCAAGCCATCGCCGAGTCGATCGCCGGCGGGCCGAAGTCTCCTGCGCCAACCGCGGCGGCCTGGTTTCGGTTTCTCTGGAGGTCAAGAAGAATCAGTACGCTTATGGGGTGAATCGAATCGTCAACCTGGTGCATGAACTGTTTCTGCATCTGCGGCAGGCTTACCCCGATTACCTGGCGGAGTATTTTAATGTGGCTCAAGAATAATCGCAGCCGGCCGCGCCAATGGCTAAAGCTCGCCTTCTGCCTGGTGATGGGAACGACCATGTGGCTGGCGTCGCAGGCGCAGGAAAAGCCGGACGCTTCGCCCGCTGCGCAAGCCCGCAAGCTCGTCAATCCTGTGCCGAGCGACGCCGAATCCATCGACGCGGGCAAGAAGCTCTATCAGCGCAACTGCGCAGGGTGTCACGGCCCCGCAGGCAAGGGCGATGGCAGTATGGCGCTATCGGGCGGCACACCCTCTGACCTGACGGATGACGTCTGGGATCATGGCTCGACCGATGGCGAGATATTTGTCGTCATCCGCGATGGCGTGTCAAGCGACATGCAGGGCTACAAAGACAAGCTCACGGAAAAGCAGATCTGGCAGTTGATCAATTTCATTCGTAGCATCGGGCCGAAGCCGAAAGAGAATGAATGATGGAGATGCCCGCACGCCGATTCATTGGCATATTGATCGCAGGATGGATGCTGCTGGCGATTGGTTTTTCCAGAGGGCAGCAGAATCCCGCCACTTCCCCCGAAGGAGCTGCGCTCTACAATGAACGGTGCTCGGTCTGTCACGATAATCCGCAGGATCGCGTGCCGCCGCTCTTCCTCATTCGTCGTCGGGCGGCCGAAGACGTCATTCAGACTCTGACCACGGGCGTCATGAAACAACAAGCGGCAGGGCTTAGCGCCGAGCAGATTCGCGCGCTCGCCGTTCACCTCACAGGCAAACAGCCGGGCACGGCCGTGCCAGTGAATCTCGCGGCGAACCTGTGCACGGCCAAAGCAACGGCCCTTGATCTCAACGGCCCGCAGTGGAATGGCTGGGGCCGCGACTTGGACAACTCTCGCTTTCAGCCCGCACCGGGCATTCGCGCTGAAGACGTTCCGAAGCTGAAAGTCAAATGGGCCTTCGCGCATCCAGGGCCGATGGCAACCGGCCAGCCGACTATCATCGGCAACCGCCTCTTTGTCACCACCGAAGTCGGCGTCATCTACTGTCTGAACGCACAAACAGGCTGCACCTATTGGACGATGAATGCCGGCGGCGAAGTGCGCACGGCCATCAGCGTCGGCCCATTGCCTGCGGGCGGGCCGGCCAGGTTCGCGGTTTACTTTGGCGACGAGAAATCAAACGTCCAGGCGGTAGATGCGGAAACCGGCAAGCCGCTCTGGAAGACGAAGGTCGAAGATCATCTGTTGTCGCGCATCACCGGCGCGCCGCTGCTATATCGCGATTGCTTGTACGTGCCTGTCTCCTCGTTTGAAGAGACTGCCGGGCGCGACGCCAAGTATGAATGTTGCAAATTCCGCGGCAGCCTCGTCGCGCTCGACGCCTGCACGGGCAAGATTATCTGGAAAAGTTATACGGTCGAAGAGCCGCCCAGGCCCTTCAAGAAGAATTCCGCGGGAACGCAAATGTATGGCCCGGCCGGTGGCGCCATCTGGTCGGCCCCGACCCTCGACCTGAAGCGCAAGGTCATCTACGTCGGCTCAGGCAATTCCTACACCGACGTAGCGACTGCCCATTCCGACGCGATCATCGCTTTCGACATCGAAACAGGGCGCGTCAAGTGGGCGAATCAGCTCACCCCGAAAGACAATTTCCTGGTCGGCTGTCGGCAGCCCGGGGTCGGCAATTGCCCTGAGGAGGCCGGCCCCGATTATGACTTCGGCAGTTCTCCCGTGCTGCGTACGCTCGCGGGCGGCAAGCAGGTGTTGCTGGCCGCACAAAAATCGGGCGTCATCTACGCGCTCGATCCCGACAACGACGGCAAGAAACTGTGGGAAGTTCGCGTCGGTAATGGCGGCGCGCTCGGCGGTATCGAATGGGGCATCGCCGCCGACCAAGAGAACGTCTATGTGCCGGTCGCCGATGTCGGCGGGCCTGCGGACAAGCGCCGCCCTGGCATCTACGCTTTGCGGATTAGCACAGGAGAGAAGCTCTGGCAGGTGCCGGCACCCGCAGCCAGTTGCAGTTGGGGGACGACGCGTTGTTCCAACTCGCAATCAGCGGCAGCGACCGTCATCCCCGGCGTCGTCTTCTCCGGCGCATTAGATGGGCACTTGCGCGCTTACGCAACCAAAGATGGTTCGGTCATCTGGGACTTTGACACGGCAGCCATCCCCTACGCGTCCGTCAATGGCGTGCAGGCTAGAGGCGGCGCACTCGATGGCGGCGGGCCGACCATCGCTAACGGCGTGCTTTATGTCAATTCCGGTTATGGCCGCCTCGTCGGCCAGCCCGGCAATCTGCTACTGGCTTTCACAGTAGGTGGGAAGTGACGTCGCTTCGGCGGCAACTGCGAGATTGAGCCTTTAAGGAGGGCTTGTCTATGAAACGCATCCTCAGCTTTAGCCTTTTCGTCGGCTTTCTCTGTGCGACTATAGTCGTGTCGGCACATTCTGGCGGGGCCACAGATAAAACGGCCGGCGTGACCTTCACCAAAGACGTTGCGCCGATCATTCAGAAAAACTGCCAGGTTTGTCACCGCCCCGGCGAGGTCGCGCCCATGTCTTTGTTGACCTACAAAGAGGTGCGGCCGTGGGCTAAATCGATTCGCGAAAAGGTGGTCAGGCGCGAGATGCCGCCCTGGTTTGCAGACCCCGCACACGGCGAGTTCAGCAACGACTGCCGCCTGTCGCAAAAAGAGATCGACACGCTGGTCGCCTGGGTTGACGACGGCGCCAAAGAAGGCGACCCGAAAGACTTGCCACCCAATCCCAAATTCACCGAAGGCTGGCAAATGGGCAAGCCCGACGTGACGCTTTCCATGACCGACGAGTACGCTATCCCTGCAGAAGGCGTGATCCCCTACAAGTATTTCGCCGTGCCTACGAACTTCACAGAAGACAAGTACGTCCAGTTCGCAGAGATTCGTGCAGGCGACCGAGCGCATGTTCATCACGTCATCGTCAGCGTCCAGTATCCAGGTCAGGGCCAGTTGCCGCCCGCGGGCGAGATTTCGACGCAAGCACTCGCGGCGCTCAGGCAGCGGCTCGTAGGCCAGCAAGCGCGCGCCGGCGAAGAATCTGACGGCCGCGTTGTCGGTTGGGCGCCGGGCGAAGCGCCGCTCATTCTGCGGCCCGGCCAGGCCAAGCTGATTAAGAAAGGCTCCGTGCTCATCCTGCAAGTACACTATACGACGAATGGCCAGGCGGGTCGGGATCGCACAACCATCGGCTTTATCTTCTCGAAAACGCCTGTGGCTAAGCGCGTCATTACGGCGGGCGCGGCGGCTCACAATCTGGTGATCCCGCCGGGTGATCCAAATTACGAATCGACGTCGAGCTTCACCTTCAAAGAAGATAGCCACATCGAAAGCCTCCACCCGCACATGCATCTGCGCGGCAAAGATTTTCTCTACCGCCTGGTCTACCCGGACGGCACGTCGAAGATTTTGCTGTCGGTGCCGCGTTTCGATTTCGGCTGGCAATTGACCTACTTTCTCAAGGAGCCGCTAGCGGTTCCGAAGGGGAGCCGGCTCGACATCATCGCGCACCACGACAACTCGGCTAAAAACAAGTTCAACCCGGACCCGACCAAGGAAGTTCACTGGGGCGATCAGACCTGGGACGAGATGATGATCGGTTATTTCGATTACACGCTCGACAAGCAGGATTTGCGACGGCCATCAGCGGACGCCGCCGGCAAGGAAGGCAAGTAGCCGCAGCTCAGGAGGTAGATCATGAAACGCTCACTCGTCATTTTGATCGTGGTGCTGGCTGCCGTTGCCGTACCGTTCACACAAAGAAGCGGGGCCGCGAGCGTGACCTTCAGCAAAGACGTTGCGCCGATTATCTTCAACAAGTGCGCCACCTGTCACCGTGCGGGCGAAGCGGCTCCCATGCCGCTCACTTCTTATAAAGAGGTGCGGCCGTGGAGCAAAGCGATTCGCGAACAAGTCATCAAGCGCGAGATGCCGCCCTGGTTTGCAGACCCGCACACCTCGACGCTCAAGTTCAGCAACGACCGGCGGCTCTCCGAAAAAGAGATTGATACGATCGTCGCCTGGGTTGATGCAGGCTCGCCAAAGGGCGACGACAAAGACCTGCCGCCGCTGCCGAGCTTCACGCCGGGCTGGACCTTCGGCGAGCCTGACCTGATCGTCGAGATGCCGATCGATTTTGAAATCCCCGCCGAAGGCGAACTGCCGATGCAAAATTTTTATGTGCCGGTGCCTTTCAAAGACGAGCGCTGGGTCGAAAAAGTTGAGCTGCGGCCGGGCAATCGAGCGGTCGTGCATCATTCGATTGCCAACGTCGTCAAGCTGCCTGAAGGAACAAAGATCGTCAACGGCCGGGCCGTTCGCGATAATGATTCGGCCGCATCGCTCAATGGCCAGTCGGCCAGAGAGACAGGCGCGCTCAGCGAAGGAGCGCCGCCGCGTGAGGTCATCCTGAGCCAGGATTCTTTCACGCGCGCCGGGGCGTTCAAGCTGGTCGGCCAGGCGCCGGGCAAAGGCTTCGAGAGCCATTACCCGGGCACAGCCAAACGCATACCGCCGGGTGGGTATATTCAATTCAACATGCATTATCAGGTGAGCGGTCGCTCGGAGAAAGATCGCTCGCTGCTCGGCCTCTGGTTCGCCAAACGTCCGGTCAGGCACGAAGTGCTCACCAAAGGCGTCACCGATACCATCTTCATCGGCGGCAAAGAGCTGAGCGAGACGAAGGTCGTCAACGGCAAGCCCGTCAAGGTGCGCGGCAAGCTCCCCAACATCCCGCCCAATGTCGATAACTGGGAGATCAAAGGTGAGGTGGTGATCAAAGAACCGATCACGCTCTATGCTTTCGCGCCGCACATGCACCTGCGCGGCAAGGACATCCGGTATACGCTCATCTGGCCTGACGGACGCGAGCAAGTGCTGCTCGACGTGCCGAAGTTCGATTTCAACTGGCAGCTTCATTACGAGTTGGCCGAACCGCTACGGATCCCTGCGGGCAGCAAGATGGTGGCCGTCGCGCATTATGACAACTCGATCAAAAACCGCTACAACCCCGCGCCGCAGAAAGAAGTCTTCTGGAGCGAGCAGAGTTGGGACGAGATGTTCATCCCCTGGTTCGAGTACACCATAGACAGTCAAGACCTGCACCGGGGGGGGAAATGATAAATGATGAATGATGAATGATGAACTCCCGGAGCTAGCGCCCATCGCGTTTCGGTTGTTTATCTGTCATTCATCATTCATCGTTCATCATTCATCATTTATGATGATACGGATACTGATTTTCGCCTTGTTGTTTTGCCAGCCGATCATGCAGCCATCGGCTCAACAGTCTGCGCAACAACCTTCACGGCCCACAGAGCCGACTGACCCGATGCCGCCGCCCGACATGGATTACTTTGTCGGCGCGTGGTCTTTTGAATGGAACGTTCCCGAATCGCCGCTCGGCCCGGCCGGGAAGATTCAAGGGACAGAAGTTTACAAGAAGCTTCCCAACAGCACGGCTTACGAAAGCGAGATCACCGGCGAGGGACCCGAAGGGCCCTTCAAAGGCCATGCGACCACTTCTTATAACGTCAAAGATAAGCTGGTCACGCGTTCTGAGACTGGCCTGTTCGGCGTTTCGCTCACCAGGAGCGGCCCCGTAGGCGGCGACCTGGGCGGCTACTACACCATCTTCTGGGAGAGTGCGCCGATCAAGAAGGCAGGCAAGACCATCAAGCTGAAAGGCAAAACGCTCATGCTGTCGCCGGCCAATTATCGCTTGCAGGTGCAGATTTCAGTTGACGGTGGGCCTTACACCAATTTCGGCAATCCCTGGTTTCACAAACAAGAAAAATAGTCATCTTTTTCACTGCATTTCGATCAACTCGATGGCGATTGCATCCGGCCCTTCGATCATGGCCGCACGGCTCTTGCTGTTGCCGAAAGGATGCGGCTCTTCTAACACCTTCACGCCAGATTTTCGCAGCCGTTCGAGGGTGGTGCTGAGATCGGCAACGCTGAAAGCGATGTGATCGACGACGTGGCCGCGCGAGCTCGCAAGCGGCTCAGGATGCTGGCGAGGATAGATGATTAGATTGACCTCGCCAATTCTTACGGTCGCGGCGGGCGAGCGAATGACGCCGAGCGGCTCGCTGGGCGCGGCGAAGGGCACTTCACAAGGGCCTGGGCGCGGCACGTTGCTGCGACTGACTGCGCCGAGTTGTTTGACGTACCAATCGGCGGTGCATAGCGGCGCATCACTATACAGGTGGACATGAATGAAGGCGCGCGTGTTCGCGCTATTGATCTCGACCAGTGCGCCATCAGGCGCTTTCATATAAGCGAACAGTGTCCCGCTGGCAAGCCTGGTCACCGGCGTCTGAAAGACAACACCGTTGGCCAAGTGCTTTTGATAATCGGCCTCCATGTCTAGGCTGCCCCATCCGAAATGCCAGATGGCGGAAGCCTTCAAGGCGGCCGCAGGCTTCGACACACGGTTGAAGAGCAGATACATATTCTCGCTCTGCACGCCCTCGATTCCTGCGACCGCAGCCTTCCTGGTGACGTCGAAAGTTCTCGTATAGAAATTGATCGCGGTCGTCGGGTTTGTCGAATTCAGATGAACATGGTGAAAGGCGATCTTCACGCTTGCTTGCTGCTGTCCCCGTGCGGCTATCGGCCACGCCAGGAAAAGAACTAGCGCCGCAAGCAGCAGCCGATGGGAGCAAGAATCAAACATGGCGATAGCCGTCCTCTTCTTCATCCGTTTCGCGTTTGCTTTTCACTGCATATCCTTTATCCGCCCGCGTGTCACGGGCTCTCTGGCAGCGCGAAGCGTTCTCATCGATTGACGTATGGGCCGTGCGCCGTGGCTGGCGGGCCGGCTTCGCGGCGCTTGAGATTCTTTGGCGCGTTGGTGCGGTGCGCCGCGTAGCGCACGGCGTTCGACACCAACCGCTGCATCTGCGGCATGAAGAAGATCGGATAGGTTTCATGTCCGGCGCGGATGTAGACGACGCGCCCCTTGCCAATCGTCCAGGTCATCACATCGCGGCTGCGGTGGCCCGACTCCCAGGTGCCTTCGACGATCACCGCTTCGGGCGGCGGCACTTCAAACGGCTCTGTGTAGATTTCTGTCTGCGGAATCGTGAAGTCGCTGACGCCTTCGGCAATCGGGTGACCGGGCAACACGACCCACATCTGTTCGGGCTTGCCGTGATTGACGTACGAACTCCAACTGCCCGTTGCATTCAAGAGTCGCTTGATGACTTTTGAGTAATGCGTCGAGTGCAGGCCGAAGAATCCCATGCCGCGCTCGCGGACGTGGCGCAGGATGCGGTCAACCGCTTCGTCTGGGACTTCGGCATGGCGGCGGTGGCCGAACCAGATCAGCACGTCTGTCTTGGCGAGCACCGCTTCGCTCAAGCCTGCGTCGGGGTCGCTCAGGCTAGCGGTCTTCACCTCGATGTCCGAGAACTGGCGCAGGTAATCGGCGAGCGCGCCGTTGATGCCTTTGGGATAGACATCCTTCGGCTCTGTCTGCTCGCTCCACAACAGAACGCGAATCTTGGGCGGTGCCGCCAGGACGCTGCCGCCGACTACCAGCCACAGCACACAAAGGAGAATGAGTCTCATGGTTTTAACCTCGTCCGGGTTAATTATCACGCGGCCAGCGTAAGTTCAACCCTGATTCGCTTTCAAGCTTCAATTGCGCCGCGGTCTGTGTTATAAATTGCGGCCACAACGTTTCTATGCATCCTCCGATTGTGCAAATTTCGCTAGACCTGACAGACCTGGACGAAGCGCTTCGAACGGCGCACGTGGCGGTCGAAGCGGGCATCGACTGGCTCGAAGCCGGCACGCCCCTGTTGCTTGCGGAAGGCTTGCACAGTGTGCGAGCATTGCGCGCAGCCTTCCCCGATCTTCCTATCGTTGCTGATCTGAAGACGATGGATGGCGGCTACCTCGAAGCCGAGATGGTGGCGCGGGCGGGCGCCACACACATTGTCGTCATGGGCCGCGCGCACCGCGAAACGATTAAAGCCGTCGTCCAGGCGGGGCGCGACTTCGGTCTCAAAGTGATGGGCGACGACCTCGCTTGTCGTGACAAAGTCGCGGCGGCGCGAATGATGCAAGACCTCGGCGTTGATTACATCGTGCATCACACGGGTTTTGACGAACGCAACGGCGCGCAGGCGGCTGGCTTGCCGCGCCTCAGTCCGCTCGATGAGCTGGACGCAGTCGTGCGCGCTGTCTCGATCCCCGTGCAGGCGGTCGGCGGGCTGACCGTCGAAGAGGCCATCGAGATGCCGAAGCGTGGTGCGCCGCTCGTCGTCATCGGCGCGCCGCTGGCCATCGCCGCTGATTCGTTCAATGTCGCCGAGGGCGATTTGAAAGGCTTGCTCACGGAGATTACACGGAGGATTCGCGGATGAGCGAAGTGATGACCGGCCTGGTGCAGTACGAATTGCAGCCGCAGGCCGTCGAGCTGCGCGAGCTTGCCGTGCCCGAAGTCGGCGAAGACGAAGTCTTGCTCCGCGTCGCTGCGGTCAGCGTTTGCGGCAGCGACATTCATCAATATCACAACAAGCAGAGCTGGCCCGTCAGAGTGCCGGTCGTGCTCGGCCACGAGTTCTGCGGCCACGTCGCGCAGCTAGGCCGGCGCGTGCACGGCTTCAAGGAAGGCGACCGCGTCGTTTCGGAAACCGCGGCTTCGATCTGCGGCCAGTGCCTCTACTGCCGCACGGGCGAATACAACCTTTGCCCGCAGCGTTCAGGCTTCGGCTATGGCACGAACGGCGCGATGGCCGAGTATGTGCGCGTGCCTGAACGTTGTTTGCATCACATCCCCGATTCCCTAGGCTTTGAGCGCGCCGCGCTAACCGAGCCGTGCTGCGTCGGCTATAACGCCGTCGCCATCAAGAGCCGCATACGTCCCGGCGACACCGTCGTCATCCTCGGCCCCGGCCCGATTGGCTTGCTTGCCACAGAGATGGCGCGGCTGAGCGGCGCGGGCACGTTGATTGTCAGCGGCATGAGCCAGGATGAATCACGGCTCGACGCAGCCCGCGCGCTCGGCGTCACTTATGCGGTCAATTGCGAAGCGACCGACCTGCTTGAACTGATTCGCAGTCTCGGCGACGGACTCGGCGCCGATTTAGTCGTTGATGCAACCGGGACTTCTGTGGCGCTCAAGGCGGCGCTTGAGATGGTGCGCCCCGGCGGGCAGATCACGAAAGTTGGCTGGGGGCCGCAGCCTCTCGATTTCTCGCTCGATCCGCTGGTGCAGAAGGCGATCACTTTGCAGGGCAGCTTCAGCCACACGTTCAAAAACTGGGAGAAGGTCGTCGCGCTGCTGGCCGCCGGCCAGATCAATCTCGACCCGATCATCAGTCGCGTCGCGCCGCTCGACAACTGGCGCGACTGCTTCGACGGCATGCACACCGGGCGCTACGTCAAAGCCGTGCTTGAGCCGTGAGTGGTGGCCAACGGCTGCCGCCCACCGATTCTGTTATGCCTAAACTGAGCGTCTTTCCGAAATGTTATATGGACGAATTGTGCGTCACGCGCACGATGACGCTGTTCGAGTGGATCGAGATGGCGGCGTCGCTCGGTGTTGACGGCGTCGAGATGTATCCGGGTTTCTTCGAGAGCTTCGACCCGGATTACCTTGACCGCGTCAAGCAGCAGCTTGATTACTTTCGGCTTGAAGCGCCGATGATGTGCGCGTCGCCCGACTTCACGATTACCGACCGCGAAGCGCGCCACGCCGAGATCGAGCGCGAGAAAGAGATCATCGATGTGACGGCGCGGCTCGGCGGCGGCTATTGTCGCGTGCTGTCGGGACAGCGGCGCGAAGAGGTGTCGCGCGCCGAGGGCGTCGGCTGGACGGTCGAAGCGATCACCGCGCTCTTGGCTCACGCGGCGTCGCGCCGGGTCGTGCTGACGATGGAGAATCATTACAAGGACGGCTACTGGCGCTATCCCGAATTTGCTCAGCACCTCGATGTTTTTCTAGAGATCATCAACCAGATCGATTCGCCCTGGTTCGGCGTCAACTACGATCCGTCGAACGCCATCGTCGCCGGCGAAGACCCGCTCGAAGTCCTCAGCGCCGTCAAGCACCGTGTCGTCTCGATGCACGCGTCGGATAGGTATCTCGCCAGCGGCACGCTCGAAGATTTGCAGCAGCATGAAGGCTCGATGGGCTACGCCAGGGGCCTCAAGCACGGCGTCATCGGCCAAGGCTTGAACGATTATGACGCCATCTTTTCGACGCTCAAGCGCGAAGGCTTCGACGGCTGGATTTCTATCGAAGACGGCGAGAACGGCATGGACGAGCTGAAAGAGTCCGTGCGCTTCTTGCGCGCAAAGATCACGGAGCATTTTTAATTATGGCGCGTCTCGAAGATCGCATCGCAGTCATCACAGGATCGGGCGCAGGCATGGGTGAAGGCATCGCCCGCGTCTTCGCCGAAGAAGGCGCGCGCGTCGTCGTCTCGGACATAGACCGCGACGGCGGCGAAGCGGTCGCCGCAAGCATCAATGCCGCAGGTGGCGAGGCCATCTTTCAGTTCGCAGATGTGCGCGATGAAGCCGACTGTCGCGCTCTCGTTGATCGCGCCGTCGCGGTTTATGGTCGCATCGATGTGCTGGTCAACAACGTCGGCATCAGCACGCGCGGCAACATCGAAAACACCACGGTCGAAATGTGGGATAACATCTTCGCCATCAACGTGCGCGGCGCGTTCATCCTGATGCAGCAAGCGGTCACGCACATGAAGCCAAGGCAGAGCGGCTCGATCATCAACATTGGGTCGGTCAATGCGTACATCGGCGAGCCGAAGCTGATGGCTTACTCGGCGTCGAAGGGGGCGCTGATGACGCTGACGAAGAACACGGCGAGCTACCTGAATCAATACCGCATCCGCGTCAACCAGATTAATCCCGGCTGGACGCTGACGCCGAACGAGCGGCGCGTCAAGCTCGCCGAAGGCAAGGGCGAAGACTGGGTCGAAGAAGCGATTCGCACGCGCCCGTTCGGGCGGCTCTACACGCCGCGCGACATTGCGCTGGCGGCCATTTACTTTGCCAGCGACGACAGCGCCTGCGTCACCGGATCGGTGCTTGATCTTGAGCAATACCCGGTCGGCGCGCCGCCGAACTGGTGATTACATTTCTTCGGACGAAAGTGAGACGAGCATGAAGAGACGACCAGACATTCAGGAATCTGCAACCATGTCCGACGACCGGCGACGCCGTCTGTTCGTCGCCAGTTGTATTGCGCTGGTGGCGACGGCGCTGACCTTCGCGATTCGCGGCGACATCATGCCGGCGCTGCGCGACGAATTCCACCTGACGAACGAAGAGCTAGGCACGGCTGCCGGCGCGTGGGCTTACGGCTTCACGATTTCGATCTTGATTGGCGGCCAGCTCGTTGACCTGATGGGCATGGGCCGTGTGCTGACGCTGGCTTTCCTGGCGCACGTCGCGGGGATTCTGCTGACGATCTTCACCGGCGGCATTTCGGCGGCGGTTTCGGCGAGCCCCTTCTGGCTCTTGTTTGTCGCGACGCTCTTTGTCGGCTTCGGTAACGGCCTGGTCGAAGCCGCCGTCAACCCGCTGACCGCAACCATCTACCCCGACCGCAAGACGGAGAAGTTGAACCTGCTGCATGTCTGGTTCCCCGGCGGCATCGTCATCGGCGGACTGGCCGCATACTTTTTGACCGGCGCGCACGCCGACTGGCGCATCAAGATGGCGATCATCCTCGGCCCTGTGGCACTCTACGGATTTATGTTCCTCGGCCAGAAGTTCCCGCCGACCGAACGCGTCCAGCAGGGCGTCAGCACCGCAGGCATGTACCGAGCGATTCTCCGCCCGCTCTTTTTAGTCATGCTCTGCTGCATGATTATGACGGCTTCGACAGAGCTGGCGCCGAACCAGTGGATACCGGCCATCCTGACGACGACCGCGGCGATGTCGGGGATTCTCATACTGGTCTGGATCAACGGGCTGATGGCCATCGGTCGCGCCTTTGCCGGGCCGATTGTGCACCGCCTTTCGCCCATCGGCTTGCTGATCGGCTCGTCGGCCTTTTCGGCCATCGGGCTTTACCTGTTGAGCACCGCAGGCTCGCGCGGTACGGCGTTCGCGGCAGCGACCATTTTCGCCATCGGCATCTGTTATTTCTGGCCGACGATGTTGGGCGTGACGGCAGAGCGCTTCCCCGCCGGCGGCGCCTTGGCGTTAGCGATCATCGGCGGCATCGGGACATTGTCTGTGGCGATCTTCACCTGGATCATGGGCGGCTTTCTCGATAAGTTCACCGCTGCGGCGGTGCCTGCGGGCAAGACGCTTGCGGAGTTGCAGAACGCGCCGCCGACAAGCCCTGACGCCGCATTGTGGACGCAGGTGCAGGCGCAAGGCGGCGCGTTGGCGCTCAGGTACATGGCGATTCTGCCGGTGATCCTGATCGTCATCTTCAGCTCGATCTGGCTGTACGATCGCGCCCGCGGCGGTTACAAAGCCGTCCAACTGACCGCTGAAAAGCACGGCGATTAATTGAGAAGCAAACGCTACGGGAGGCCATCATGGCAAAGCAGAAAATCTATGACGCCATCGTCATTGGCTCGGGCGCTTCGGGCGGCATGGCCGCTAAAGAATTAACCGAGCATGGCTTTCAAGTTTTGGTTCTTGAAGCCGGCCCGCCCGTCAATCCAGCGCGCGACTTCATGTCGCATAAGTGGCCTTACGAATCGATGTACCGCGGCCTCGGCCCGCCGGGCTGGAAAACGCAAGAGCAGTGGATGCAGGATACGGCGAGCGAGTTCTCGCGCCACTTCTACGTCAAAGACACGGAGCACCCTTACACCACAGACCCCGGCAAGCCGTTTCTCTGGGTGCGTGCGCGCATCGTCGGCGGCAAGACTCTGCACTGGGGCCGATTGTCCTGGCGTTTTTCAGACCTTGATTTCAAGGCAGCGTCGCACGACGGCTTCGGCGACGACTGGCCGATCAGCTACAAAGACATCGAGCCGTACTATGATCGCGCCGAAGAGTTCGTCGGCATCAGCGGCAACCGCGACGGCCTCTGGTATTTGCCCGACGGCAAATTCATGCCGGCGATGAAGCTGACCTGCGGTGAGCAGATGTTGCGTCGCGGCTCGGAAAAGACTGGACGGCCCGCCATCGTCATGCGCACGGCGCAGGTCACAGGCGACCCGAAGCCTTGGATGCGCCCGCAGCGCCACAAGTGCCACTTCTGCGGCGAGTGCGGCAAAGGCTGCGACGTTGGCGCGATGTTCAACTCGGTGGCTTCGACCTTGCCGGTGGCGATGCGCACAGGTCGGCTGACGCTGCGGCCCAACTCGGTCGTGCGCCATCTCATCATCGATAACAACACGGGCAAGGCGAAAGGCGTCGCTTTCGTTGATCGCGTCACACGGCAAGAGCTTGAGGCTTTCTCTAAAGTCGTTGTCGTCGCCGCTTCGACGTTGGAATCGACGCGCATCTTGCTCAACTCGAAATCGCGCCAGCACCCGAATGGCTTAGGCAATTCGTCGGGCGTGTTGGGCCATTACCTCGTCGATCATTTCGGCGGCATCGGCGCGTCGGGCTACTTCAACATTCTCGCCGGGCGCGATCCGGTCAACGAAGACGGCAAAGCGTCGGGGTTGTTTATCCCGCGCTTCCGCAACCTCGACAAGAAGACGCGGCATCCGCGCTTCCTGCGCGGCTACGGCTTCGAGTGCGGCGCGGGCGCGTCGCGCTTTCCGGGCTTTGCCAAGAACCCTGCGGTGGTGCCGGGCTTCGGCTCAGAGTTCAAGCAGCGTGTGCGTCACTACTACACCGCGCCGGTCAGCATGACGACGCGTGCAGCGATGCTCGAACGCTTCGAGAACTACGTCGAGATAGACCCCGCGGGCATCGTTGACGCGTGGGGCATCCCTGTGTTGAGGGTTCACATTCAGCATTCGGACAACGAGCTTGAGATGGCTCGTGATGCCGCAGAGACCAGCGAAGAGATTCTGCGCGCCGCGGGCGCCGAAGTCGTTTCGACCGGCGGCAAAGTTACAACGCCCGGTCGCATCATCCACGAATTAGGCACGGCGCGCATGGGCAATGACCCGAAGAAGTCCGTGCTCAATCGCTTCAACCAGGTCTGGGATGCGAAGAATGTCTTCGTCACAGACGGCGCGGCATTCGTCAACTCGGCCAACCAGAACCCGACGCTGACGATCCTGGCGCTGACGATTCGCGCCTGCGACTACATCGCTGACGAATCCAAGCGCGGCAACCTGTGACGATTTTGGAGTGCGTGATTATGGCACAAGCAAAAAGGGCGAGAGGGCGCAGCGCGGCACAACGTCCTGCGGGCGGCGCGGCGAAGATTCATTCGATAGCGGCGCTGCAAAGAGAACGCGGCTTCCGCGGCAGCTTCGACGTGCATGGTGCGAGCTATCAATTCGATTACACGCCGGCGCGCGCCGAAGTCGTCGAAGGCAAGCTTCAGTTAATCGGGCGGCTCAGCGTCACCGGCTCGAACAAGCAAACGCGCGCGCGCGATGATGTGCGTGCAACGCTCGAAGCGACGCAAGGCGGCGTCGGCGCTTCGCCTGTGCGTCGTCAACTGCTCGCCGCCGGGGCGCAATCGGATACGGCGGCAACCGCCGAAGAGAAACAGCAACTGGCGAGCGAAAACGACAAGAAGCCGAACGAGCCAGCGAAGACGACGCGGCGCGGGCTGCCGCTGACGGAAAGCGCCGGGGCGGAGGCTTTCTGCGGCGTGATGTATTTTCGCATGGAACCACTCGACAGCCGCGCGCTCGGCGTCGCTGCCGATCTAAGTCGCGTGCAGTTAAACGCGCGGCTGGCACCGACCAGCGACACTGAACACGCGCTGCAAGACCTCTTCTCTTCCGCCGTCGAGGCGCTCTACGGGGCGCGCGTGAACGGGCGTCTGGCGACGCTGGCCGTGGCCGAGATCAACAAGCTGTTTACCGCTTAGCGTCCGGTGGGTCGAACGTCGCGTCATCGATGGCGGGGTTCGGTTTGACCTCGACAATCTTGCGGCCCCAGCTCCTGCCGGGAATGGACCAGCGAATGGCGAAGGGCAGTTTCACGCCTTCCACCTCTTTGTAGTCATCATAATCGACCTGCGTCGGGTAAGGGCCGAGCGCGGTCTTTGACTCGCGGTAACGCCGCAGCAGCAAGCCAGTCTGCGAGTCGAAGAAGAGTTTTTCAGACAGGCCGCGGCGCGTCGTGGCACTGACGACAATGGCTTCGCGCTCGTTGAGCGTCGCACGCCCCTCGACAGTCATCTGCGAATAGAGTTCCCTGAGCCGCGTGTTCCCGTAAGACTCGGCCTCGCGAGTAATCTCGGTCAACTGTTCGCTGCTGGTCGAGCTTTCGCCCCGGCTGCTTTTAGCCCACGCGCCGGCGCCGTTGAAGCCGCTGCGGAAGACAACCTCCGGGTAGCTCGTCACCACCAGCATCTTGTTCGGGGCCTTCTGATAGACCTCTTCGGGAACGAGCACGCCGTCGGCGCCGATGCGCGAGCCTTTGAGGATTCGACTGCTCGCCCGCGCCAGCGCCGCTTTGCCGCCGATGGCCTGTTCATAGCGGTCGAGCACCTGTTCGGCGCTCGGCAACGCTGCTGGCTTTGCGCCGCTCGCCGCACTCTGCCAGGCGTTTTGTCCGAGGGCAACGACCGTCGCGGGCTTCAACTGGCCGCGGTGGCAGGTGTAGCAGGTGACTGCTGTGCTGCCGGCAAAGCGCTCTTTGTTGAGATCAAAGACCATCCGCATCATCGCCCGCGCCGTCTGCTTCGCCGGCTTTTCGTCCTTGTCGAACGGGTTCACGTGACAGTGGTCGCAGCGCACGCCGAGCGCGCCGGTCATCAACGCCATGATGGCTTGCAACTCAGACGCCGGCAGCCCTTTCAGAACTTGTATGTTGCGATACATTTGCTCGGCCGTCTTTTCCGGCTCTTGTCGCGGCGGCGTGGCAGCAAGCAAGCTGAAGCAGCCGAGCAGAAGAAAAACCATGACCGTCAGCAAGCGCAATCCTTTTTTCATCACAAGCCTCCCTTTCATTCAATCCTGGCGGCACTCACTATTCTGCCCGCCTCGCAGTAGCTCAGGCCGATAACGCGATGCTGCGCGTCACGGATAAATTCAATCTCGCCGTAATGCATCTTGATGAAGAAGCGGTTTTCGGTTTCGGGAAACAGCTCGTCTTGCATGTCGCCGATCTCGCTGATGAGCCGCGCCCCGACTTTCTTGACATTGATCGTCAGCCTGGCCGGCCATTGATACTTCTCCAGTTGCTCGGCGTCGAAGCCGTAGCGCCCGACGTAATCGTCATAGATCGCCGGGTCAAGCGCTTTCACTTCTCGCAGGCATTTCTCCAGCGTCGTGTGAATCAGGCGCTCGTGGAAGCCGAGCTTTTCGTTGAGCGCCATCGCCGGCAAGTTCAAATGATGGCTGAAGGCGCGAATAAAGGCGTAGCCATGCCGGCGCGCATATTCGATAGCCCGCAGCTTGAGCGCTGTCGCTAGCCCGCACCTGCGATATTCGCCGAGGATGCCTGTGAAGCCTTGCGTGATGCCGCCGGCGATCTCCTCAGCACCCAAAGTCAGGCTGGTGATCCCGACGTAACGGTCGTCGGCGCTAGCAATGAAGCACGCGTCCGGCAGCAGGCTGCGCGCCGAGAACCACCGTTCGACGGTTTCGATTGGGACGGGCGCGAAAGGTTGACGCCCAGGCTCGTCGGCCAGCACCGCATTGAGCAATTCGTGCAGCTTGCGCAAGCAGGCGGGGTCGCCGGCGCGCGCTTCCGTATACGTCACAATCGCGGCGTGACGCGCCGCCCGCGCGGCGACCGACTCGAAAGGCGCGGCGTCAAAGTCGGCGACCGACAGCCGCCATTCTCTGGCCACACTGGTTTCGACAAAGCCGCGCGCCTTGAGAAACTCTAGCGCCTCTGTGAGCCGCGCGTCGCTGCGGTGCCAGACGGCGATGGCGTTGACTTCGCGCAGGTCTTTCATCAACTGGTCGAGCAACAGGTCGCCGACGCCGCCGCGCAGATGCTCAGGAGCGACGACGAAAAGCAACTGGTACTTCGGCAGAAAGATCGTCTGCTCGATTGCGCCGTAACCGAGCACCTGCGCGGTCACGGCATGCTGAGCGACGTGGTGGCGGCGGATGAGACGGCTCTCGTCAAACTGCTGGCGGAGGCGCAGCCAGTGATCCCCGTCGCCGTCCGCCGCGCGGGCCATCGAGAAGACAGATTTCCAGTCCGACTCGGCCAACGGGCGGAGCCTGGCCTGCACTTGCTCTGCAAAGTTCCCGCGCCTGGAGGGCTTGTGCTGTTGTAAATCTTCTTTGAGCAAACGGATCAGCCCTTGCTTCAGCCGCCGCCGGGCGGAGAAGAGTCGCTTGGCCACGGTCGTCGCCTGTAGCTCAAGAAAGTCGCCAATGTCATGCTGCGAGTAGCCGTCTATGTAAAACAGTGTCGTCACCAGGCGCTCGCCATCGGGCAGCGCGCGAATCGCCGCCAGCACCTTCTCAGAGAGTTCCATCCGTTCGGCGAGGGCTTGCGGGTCGGGGCTGCTTGCGGGAACACGCGATCCGGCTGCAAGCGGAAAGACGAGCAGCCGCTCGCCGCGCGTCAGGCGATGGCACTGGCTGAAGACGATGCGCTTAAACCAGCCGGGGAAGGCTGCGGGGTCTTTGAGCTGATCGAGCTTCTGCCAGGCAGTGATGAAGGCTTCTTGCGCGGCGTCTTCGGCCAGGTAGTAATCTTTGAGGATGGCATAGGCGCAGGCGAAGGCCATGTCCTGGAAGCGGGCGACGATCTCTGCGAACGCCCGGTGCCTGTCAGCCAGGTCAGCCTTCGGATCAAGCACAGCCGCAATGAGCGCATCCATCTCTCGCAAGCCCGGAACTCCGATTCGTCAGCCTTCATGAATAAGAGCCAGATTCTCGGCAAAACATTACCAGAGAAGCCGCCATAAAGGCACAAAGAGACCAGGAGACACAAAAGAGATGGTGATTCCTGGTGTCCGGGTGGCGAAATGTATGCGCAGACGGTTCTAGGACGGCGACTCGATGCGCTTGAGCAGCGCTTGAAATCGCGGCTCGGCCCTGAGCGCGTCGAGTCGCGGGTCGTATCGCAGATAAGCGACCCACACCGAGCGGTCGGCGAAGGCTCGCTCAAGCCACTCGAAGGCGCGGTCATTTTCACCCAGACAGGCATACAACACGGCGACGCGATAGGGCGCGACCGCGCCATCTTCGAGGCGATCTTTCATCAGGCCCAGCGCCTGCTGCCGATAGCCCTGCATCCCGCCTTTTTCGTAAGCCGCCTTCAATGCCTCTAATGTCTTCGGCGACGAGCCGAGAAATGCTTTTGCGCGCAGCATCTCTTCGACTGCTTCTTTGTAAAGCTGCTGCTGCTCGTAGGCCAGCGACAGAAACTCATGCGCCGGGGCAAAGTTCGGGTCCATCTCCAGCGTCTTGTGGAACTGCGCAATGGCTTCCCCGTAGCGCCGATCAAGATAAAACAATTCGGCGAGCGTCGTGCCGATGCGCAGCGACACAGGGTCAAGCTCCTGCGCCCGTTTCACCTCGCCGATGGCTTCATCCAATCGGCCCACCGCCGACAGGTAACGGCCATAGTAGTGATGCGCGATGGCGTAGTCGGGATCGAGTTCGAGGGCGCGCTTGAACTGGCGCTCGGCTTCATCCCAGTTCCACTCGTGGCGAAAGAGCACGAGCGCAAGCGAGCTGTGCGCTTCGGCCAGCCGGTCGTCAATCTCTAGCGCCCGTAGCGCCGCCGCTTTTGCTTTCGCCATCGCCTCGCGCTGCACCATTGTGTCGTAGCGGTAGCCCAACAGCGCGTAAGAATCGGCCAGTCCTGCGTAGGCCAGGCCGTAGTTGCTGTCTTCGGCGATGGCCTGCTCGAAGTATTCAATGCCCTTTTCGATCTCCTTCGTGGCGCTGCGATTCCAGAAGTAGCGGCCTTTCAAGTAGAGCCGGTAGGCTTCGACGTTCTCTGTCGCGCGGCGCGTCAGTTGGCGGCGCTCGTCGCTCGTGAGGTTCAGCATCAAAGTCGCCGCGACCTTCTCGGAGATCACGTCTTGCACGCTGAAGATGTTGGTGAAGTTCTCGTCGAACGAGCGCGCCCACAGCGGCGCGCCGTCCGAGACGCGCAAGAGCTGCACGGTGACGCGCACCTTGTCGCCACTGATCTGCACTTTGCCTTCAAGCACCGAATCGACGTTCAACTCACGCCCGGCTGCAAGTGCATCGGTGGCGCGTGTATATTTGAGCACGGCGCTGGTCGGGCTGACGGCGACCTGCCGCGTCTCGCTGAGCCGTGTGATTAACGCGTCGGCCATCCCCAGTCCGAGATAATCGTCCGCATCGGCGCTCAGCGAAGTGAACGGCAGAATGGCGATCGAGCGAATCGCCGGCGGCGTCGCTTTGCCGGCGCTGCGCAGCAGGTAAAGCGTGCCGGCCAGCACACAGACAACTGCGACGATCAATAGCCGCCGCGCCCACCGCCTGTCGCGCGCGTGCGGTGCAACCGCAGCGGCGACCGCCACGGCATGATCGGCAGCAGGCTCTGCTGTTGGCTCGCCTTCTCTAATTTCGGTCACATCGGCGACGAAGCTATAGCCGCGTTTGGGCACGGTCTTGATCAGCGGGTCGCCTTGCGCGTCGCTGCCGAGCGCTTTTCTGAGCAGGAAGATGTTCTGCGACAGGCTGCCTTCTTCGACGAAGCTCTCAGGCCACAGGCGCGCAATCATCTCGTCTTTGGTGAGGGTGCGGCCACGGTTCTCGACCAGCAGCAGCAACGTCTCGAAGACCTTCGGCGTCAGCGGCACCGGTTCGCCGTCGCGCGTCAGGATGCGCTCGCGGGCGTCAATGCGAAACGGCGCGAATTCGTAAAAGTGCTTTGCGTACTTCGTCATAGCGGCTGTGATAACTTTATAAGAACTTTTTGAGCGCTTTTTAAAGATTGCCCGACTCTGATTCAGGTATGCTGGAATTCTAAAGAACCGGGCCGCCTGCCCGCAACACTTCCTGTGAGGTTATTCGATGAAGCGAAGTTTGCCACTGCTCCTCTTGCTGTTGACCTTGCCGGCGCTCGGCGCGCAAGACCAACCGACCCTCTCGTCCACGCCGAGCATTGACCAGATACTCGGCCGCTACGTCGAGGCGCTCGGCGGCAAAGCAGTGCTCGAACGACAGACGCGCCGCGTCATCCGTGGCACGTTCACCAGCGCCGACGTTCCTGCCGATGGCACGTTCGAGATTGATGCTAAGGTCCCGAATAAACAGCTCGTCATTTTGCAGGCTCCGGGTTTTGGAACTTTGCGGCAAGGGTTCAACGGCACTGTGGCCTGGGAACAACAGCCCGGCGACGACGAGATCGAAGACCAGCCGGGATTCCAGAAGCGCGAAGCCGATTTCTACCTGCCGATCAAGTTCCACGAGCTGTTCCCGAAGCTCACGCTCGTCGGCAAAGAGAAAGTCGGCGCGCGCCAGTCGTACGTCATCGAAGCGCCGCGCGCCGGTAACCCGAAGCGTTGGTACTTCGACACCGAGAGCGGCCTGCTCATCCGCAGCGAAAGCCGCAGCGCTGGCGGCGAGATCACCGAGAGCGAAGACTTTGACGATTACCGCGCGGTCGACGGCGTCAAGCTGCCGTTCCATATACGTCACGTCAGAGAAGAGATCACGCTCCAGTTCAAAGTCACAGAGGTCAAGCACAACGTCGAGATTGACGATGCCCGGTTTGAAAAACCTGCGAGTGCGGCGAAGCCGGAGAGCGATGAGGCAAACATCGCGCAGACGACGCCAGCGCTCAGAGCGCGCACCTTCGAGATCGTCTGGCGCACGGTGAACGAAAAACATTTCGACCCGAACCACAACGGCGTCGACTGGGCACGGATTCACGAGCAGTACGCGCCGCGCGTCCGTGCTGTTAAAGACGACCAGGAGTTTTACAAGCTCCTCAACCAGATGCTCGGCGAGCTGCACCAGTCGCACCACTGGGTGATCCCGCCGCAGGCGCTGCGGGGGATGCAAGAGAGCCACGCCGGCATTGGCATCAAGTACCAGCTCATTGCCGGGCAGGTCTTAATCACGCGAGTCGAGGCGAATTCGGCGGCCTCGCGCGCAGGCTTGCGTCCGGGCTTCGTCATCAAGCAGATTGGCGATACGAAGGTCGACGCGACCATCGCCGCAAACTCAGGGCAGGGGCAGACACTATCGCAGACCAGCGAAATGGTTGCAGAGCAGATCGAAGACGCGCTCGCCGGCAAGGCCGGCACACCCGTGCGCATGGTTTATCTCGACGAGCAAGACAAAGCACACAAAGTGACACTGGTGCGCGACAAAGACAAAGGCGAGATGGTGTTGGTTGAAGGGCTGCCGCTGTACGCCGAGATGGAAACGCAGCGGCTAGCGGACGGCATAGGCTACCTGCGCTTCACACAGTTTCTGCCGCAGCTCAAGCAGCGGATTCACGAAGCGCTGCTGGCAATGAGCGACGCGCCGGGAATCATCATCGATCTGCGCGGCAATGGCGGCGGCGCAGACCTGATCGGCTTGGAGATGGCCGCGCACCTGTTCGCGCGTCCCACCGTCTTCAACGTGATGCGGACGCGGCAGGGCATCAAGAACATCAGCGTCAAGCCGGAAGCCAAAATCTACGGCGGGCCGGTCGTCATCTTGGTAGACGAAGGCAGCGGCTCGGCCAGCGAGCAGTTCGCCGCGCCGATGCAGGAACTTGGCCGCGCCGTCGTCGTCGGCGTGCACACAGAGGGCGCTGATCTCGATGCCGACTTGAAACGCTTGCCGACGGGCGCGATACTGCTCTACGCCTTTAGCGAGTGCCGGACGCCGAAAGGCGTGGTCATCGAAGGGCGCGGCGTCACTCCGAACGTTGAAGTGAAGCTGACGCGCGCGGCGCTCTTAGCCGGCGACGACCCGCAGCTCCAGGCGGCGATCCGTGAAGTGCAACGGCTGGCGCGAGAATCGAGTCTGCGTCGCAATGAATGACTGACTGAAGGATTTTTATGAAGCTCAGCAAGTGCGTGTTGCTTGTCGTTCTGCTTTTCGCCTGCGCGCCCGCCGTCCGTGCACAACAAGACGAGCGGCGGCTCGAATCCCGGCTCGAACCGATCATCCAAAAGACGATGAGCGAGAATCACATTCCCGGCCTCGCTATTGGCGTCGTGAAAAACGGCAGGCTGATCTACGCCAAAGGCTTCGGCGTGGCGCGGCTGGGCGAAAGTCGAACCATTACACCCGCGTCGCTCTTTCACATGGCGTCGGTCACCAAGCTCTTCGTGGCGACGGCGATCATGCAGTTGGTCGAACAAGGCAAGGTTGAGCTTGACGCACCGGTCGTCAAATACCTGCCTTACTTCAAGCTCAACGACGACCGCAGCGCGCGCATCACGATTCGCCAGATGCTCAACCACACGTCGGCGATCCCAGACGTGACCGACTACAACTGGGAGAAGCCTGAGTACGACGACGCGGCGCTCGAACGTTACGTGCGCAGCCTGAGCCGGCTGTCGCTGGTCGGCCCGCCCGGCGAGAAGTTCCGCTACAGCAATAACGAATACGAAGTGCTCGGCGATGTAATTGCCAAAGTGTCCGGGATCAGTTTTGAAGAGTACGTGCGGCGAAACATCCTCGCGCCGCTTGGCATGACGCACAGCACGCTGCTCGTGCGACAGGCCGACCCGCAACAGCTCACCGCGCCGCACGTGTTGCAGAGCGACAGCGTCATCGTCAGCAAGGTCTTCCCTTACAATCGCGCCCACGCGCCAAGCTCGACGCTCTATTCGAGCATCGAAGACATGAGCCGCTGGGCCATTGCCAACCTCAACCGCGGCGAGCTTGACGGCAAGCGCATACTGAAAGCTTCGACCTACGACGAACTATGGAAACCATCCGTCGCGGTCGGCGGAATGCGTCCGTCGCATGTGGGAATTGGCTGGTTCATTCAGAACGTCCAGGGCCACCGCATCGTCGCGCATTCGGGCGGCGACGTGGGCTTCACATCGTTTCTGGTGCTTGCGCCCGACGACGGCGTGGCGGTCGTCGGTATGAGTAACTTCGAGCCGCGCTCGGAATGTTTCGTCTGCGACCTGTCGGGCACGGCGATCAAGCTGATGCTCGGCTTAGAGCTGACGACGGATGCCAGCGAGCCAGCCGAAGCGGTCGACACGTCTGTGCTCGGCAAGGTGACGATTGAACAGGTGCTCGAAAAATATGTCGAGGCAATGGGCGGCAAAGCGGCGATTGAAAAAGTCACCAGCCGCGTCGAGCGGGGGCGGTTCGAGATCGCCGGCCTGGCCTTGAGCGGCCCAGTGGAAATCTACGGCAAAGCTCCCGACAAGCGGCTCATTCGCTACACCGTGCCGGGGCAGGCGGTGATGAGCGAAGGCTTCAACGGCGCGATGGGCTGGAAGCAAGAAGCCGGCGAAGAATTGGTCGAGATGCAGGGCGTCGATCTGGCGCGGGCGCGGCGCGATGCGGCACTGGCTCAGCCGCTCAGGCTGCGCGAGTTGTATCCGAAGATCATTCTCAAAGGCGGCGTGACGGTGAAAGGGCGCGCGGCTTATCTGCTCGAAGCGCCGCGCAACGGGCAGCCGAAGAAGTGGTACTTCGACGCCGCTACGGGGCTGCTGCTGCGCACCGAAGAACGCAACGCCAAAGGCAAGCTGGAGCGCGCCGAAGATTACGACGATTACCGCGAAGTAGACGGCGTCAAAGTCCCCTTCGCCATCCTCATCACGGATGACATGAAGATCAGCGTCAAGCTCGACGAAGTCAAGCACAACTTGGCCGTTGACGATGCGCTGTTCGATAAACCGAAAAGCAAAGCCGCGCCGCAGTAAAAAATGGAACCGACGTGGGCGCTGAGGGCTTAACATGATTACAAAGGAGCAGAGATCATGAAGCGAACCTTGAGCGCCACTTTTCTTTCGTTGATCTTCATCACGCTGTTTGCGGTCGGCAGTCGGGCGCAAGAGCCGACGACCAAACCAACCAGGCCGCGCCCTGCGCAGAAGCCCGCCGCTGAGCAAACGTCGCAGGCCGACGCGCCGACGGTCGAAGCGCCATCTACGGAAGAGCAGTTGCGCCGCACGCTCAACAACCTGACGACGCAGATTACCGCGCTCAACGCCGAGGTTCGTTCGCTGCGGCGTGCGAACGACCGCAATTCGCTGGCGCTTGAGCTGCTGCTGTCGGAAGAGCGGCTGGCGCGGCTCGAAGACAAGCTCGATCAGGCGACGCAGCGCAAAATCGAGCTGGACGCGCGCGAAGCCGACATCCAGCGCCGGCAGAAGAACATTCAGCAAGAGGTCGCCCTGCGCGGCTTCCTGCGGCGCGACGAAGGCGAAGCGGCGTTGCGCGCCGAGTTTCAGCGCGCCCTTGATGACACGCGCAGCCAGCAACAGCAAGCCCAGCAACGCATCGCCGATCTGCAAACGCAAGTCAGCCAACTGCGCGCCCGCGTCGAAGCGCTGCGCCGCCGCCTCGAACGCCTCGAAAGCCGCGACGAAGCGAACGAGTCACAAAAGCAGTAGCCAGTTCTCAGTCGGACGATTCACAGATAGTCAAAGGGCAACAAGCTTGAGCACAACTCAAAACTTGCTGCCCTTCTCTTTTAACTGGCCACTGATCACTGGCCGCTATTCTTTCACTACCAGCTTGATCGGCACGTCGAGTTGTGGGCGCGCGGCGTCGGTCGTCTCGATGTGCAGCGTGCCCATGTAGGTCGCAGGCTTCGGCAGCCGTGCCGGGTCGAGGCGCAGGCGGATGAGATAGTTGCTGCCGTCAACGATGGTCTGCGAGTCCACCTGCAAAAATTCGAGCGATGACTTGAGCGATTTGATCTCGAAGGTGCCGACTTGTTTGCGGACGCCGACCCGGCTAAACACCATTCGACCCGCCTGTGCGCCGGCCAGCGACACTTCGCCGAAATCGATCTGGCGCGGCGTCACGACAAGGTTCTCGGCCTGCGCCTTCGCCGTTACCTGTAGCTTCAACTCTTCGCCGCTTTCGGCTTTGACGACGAGCGGCAGCACGCGCGTCGTCACGTCGGCGGGCGCTTCGACGGTAACATCTAACAGATAACCGTCGCCGTGGGCTTCGCGCGTTAGCTTCATGTCGTCGGCATTCAGCTTGATCGTCTGATTCGGCGCTGCCGGACGAATGCGCAGCGAGATCGGCAAGCGCTCGCCGGCTTCGAGCGCCAGCAAAGGCCGCGCCGCAGGCCAGACGATAAATGAGCCGACCGTCTCGCCGTGCTCGATGTCTGCGTTGCTGATGCGCTTGACGAAGGCCGGCAGCGGCTTGACCGTCGCCGTCACCGTCACCTGAATGAGACGATGCTTCGGGTCGTTGGTCTGCAACTCGTAAGTCTGATCGATGGGACCGGGCGCGATGTTTTTCGTTTTGATTAGGACGCGAATGACGCCAACCTGACCAGGTTGTAGGACTTTATCAAAATGAAAGTCCGCATACTGGCATCAGCTTGGCGCGGCGCGGCGCAGCATCGCAGGCGCAGGCGCTCGCCCGCTGCCGCTAGCAAACGCCGCGGCTTGCAGTTGCGGATGCGAGGGCGCTGCCTGACCGGTCAGCGGTTTTTGCTCCATCTCCAACGTCGCATCGCCGTCGTTGCGCACGAGAAAGGCTTGCTCAAGCTCTTCGCCGGCGAACACGTCGCCGAAATTGCGCTCGGTGAGCGGCAGATAAACCAGCGGCGCGGCAGGCTCTGAGGCCAGCACCAGCCGCACGGGCGGCGCTGCCAGACAGAGCGCCGCAAAGAGGATGAGCAGTCGCGCGCTACCGAGCGCCCGTCGATGATTCGATCTGTTTGCCATGATGAGACGCAAGAATGCTAACGGTCGGCTGACGGGATTTCAAGGGCGGCCCGCGCGCGGCGGCGGCCTGCGGCGAGGAAGATCAACAGCCCGACGACGTTCGTCAGCACAATCAGCCCGGTTATCTTGATGGCGAACGACAGACGGCTCTCGACCTCGATGATGGGAATGATGGAAAGCGCGATGTAGAGCAGCGTCATCAGCCCGCCCGACACGGCGCTTACGATCAACCAGAAGGGCCGCGGCGCGCCGCTGCCGCGCAAGCCGACCAGCGGCAGCGCGAACATCGCCAGATAAGTCAGCGCATAAAACACGCCCGAGGCGTTCCACAACAACTGAAAGGCTTCCTGCTTGCCGACGCCGATCAGCCCGAGCATGCCGAGCATGAGCGTCGCCGCGCCAACAAAGAGAATCGAATTGACCGGCGTGCGATAGCGCGCATGCAGCCGCGTGAACCACTCAGGCAGCAATCGATCCCAGCCGGCCACCATCGGCAATCGTGTGTTGCCTGTGAACATCACGCTCGATTGCGCGACGCGGATGCAGAGCATCGCCAGTACCGCCATCGGCACGATGGCCGCCGCGAAGCTCAGCGAGCGGAAACCTTCGCTCAAGACCTGCGGGATCGGCGCGATCAGATCGATGCGATCTTGCGGGATCAGCGTCAGCACAGAGTTCGTGCCGAGGATAAACATCACGGCGATGACGGGAGCGGCCAGCACCACCGAACGGCTGATGGCGCGCACAGGGTCGCGGCACTCGCCCGCATGGATGGCGACATATTCAAAGCCGCCGAGCGCCCCGAAGCCCATCTTGCCGAGCAGGTTGAAGCTCATCAGCGACAGCGCAGGCATCTCCATCCTGAGCAAAGGAGACCCGGCCGCAGCGCTATGGTGACTGATCAAAGGCAGGACGAGCACCGCGGCAAAAGTCACAATCATCAACACGCCGCCCGCCTTGTGAACCCACTTGCCGACGCTGAGCCCGACCGTCGCCAGCCAGACCAGCAGCGCGATGACCGCCGAGCTGACTGCGCCGATGAACCACTTGTTAGCGGTCAGCCACTCGCCTTCGGGGCCGATCACATAGCGGACGTACTGGGTGATTTGCAGGCCGATCTCTGAGGTGTTCAAGATGGCAAACAGCCATAGATTCCATGCCACCATGAAGCCGAGCATCTCGTTGAAGCCGAGCTTGGCCCATTGATACAGCCCGCCTTCGAGCGGCATCAGCCGATTCAGATAGATCACGACGACCGCCGAAGGGATGTAGAAGAACAACATCGCCAGCAGCCACAGCACGATATGCGAGGGGCCTTGCTTGGCGGCGACACCGATCCACGGCAGGCCGACGATGAAGAGCACCTGCGTCAGCGCCAGGTCCATCAGGCCGAGTTCTTTTTTGAAGACGGCGCTGCGGCGCTCGACCTGCGCTTCGGCGCGCGACAGTTCCGATGCTTGACTTGCGGGTTGTTCAGCCATTTATTTGCCTGCGGCCTGCACACGCGCTCTGAGTTTCTTCTCATCCATCCCGGCTTGCTTCGCCGTCAGGCGATTGAACAGCCGTTCGGGCAGCCAGCGTTTTGCCGCGAGCGCCAGTCGCGCATGGCGCGGCGCGGCGTAGCGCGGGCGCGGGCGCTCTGCCGTCAAGGCTTTGACGACCAGACGCGCGATGTCATCGGGGCGTCCGGCCATCTTGCGCATGCGCTGATAGCCTGCGGCAAAGCCTTCGAAGAATGGCTTGTACGGGCTGTCCTGTTCGATCACGTCGCGGGCGCGTTCGTTGGCGACGCCCAGGAATTCGGTGGTGATGAAGCCCGGCTCGATGATGACGACCTGGACGCCGAAGGGCGCAAGCTCGCCGCGCAGTCCGTCAGAAATGGCTTCCAGAGCGTGTTTCGTGGCGTCGTAGACCGAAGAGAGCGGACGCGCGATCCGTCCTGCGACCGAGCTGATGTTGACGATGCGCCCGCTCGCCTGCTTTCTCATGATGGGAATGACCAGTTGCGTCAGGGCGATGAGCGAGAAGAGGTTGGTTTCAAAGTTCTCGCGGATGACTTCGACCGCCACCATCTCAATCGGGCCGCGCTGCCCGTAGCCTGCGTTGTTGACGAGCGCATCAATGCGCCCGAAAGCGGCCATGGTTTCACTGACGATGCGCGCGCGACCCGCGGCGTCGGTGACATCGGCGGCGACCGTGAGCGCCCGCCCGCCCGCCTGTTCAATCTCCGCTTTCAGCGCGTCGAGCCGCTCTTTGCGCCGCGCCGCAAGCACGACCGTTGCGCCGTCGCGCGCTAACATTTTCGCAGTGGCTTCGCCGATGCCTGCCGACGCGCCGGTGATGATGACAACCTGCCCGCTCAGTTTATCCATCGATCTGCTCCTCAGCGCTTCACAGATAATCGCGAATCATCTTGCGCCAGGTTGGCCAGTCGTGATTCAGCTCGCCGCCCCAATCATCCAGGCTGTGCCGGATGCCGCGCCCGCTCAACACGCGCGACATCTCGTAAGTGCGCTCGCGGCAGATGCCGAGGTCGTGGTCGCTGGTCGTGAGGAAAATCTCCATGCGGCGAATCTGTGATAAATACCACTCATCGCCGAGGCCGTTCATGTAGGCGGCCGGGCAATTGAAGTAGGCGTTTTCGTCGTAGTAGCCGTCGAGCAAGCCTTCAATGCGGTACGAGCCGCTCAGCCCCACGGTCTTGCGCACCAGCCCTGGATTTTTGAATGCGAGATTGACTGCCAGATACGCGCCGAAGCTGACGCCGGCGATGATGAAATAATCGTTCGAGTTGCGTGAGCGAATGAAAGGCACAACTTCGCTGAGCACATAATCTTCCCAGACGTTGTGGCGGCGGATGCGCTCGCGCGGCGGCACCTTCTGGTTGTACCAGGACTCGTAGCAGTGGCTGTCGATGCCGAAAAGCTGGATGTGGCCGGCGTCGAGCTTGTCGGCCAGCGTGTCAACCATCAGAAAGTCTTTCCACTCGTAGAAGCGCCCCCACGAGCTAGGGCAGACGATGACCGGCGCGCCCCCGTGGCCGTGAACCAGCACATCCATCTCGCGCTCCATGCGGTCGCTGTACCACTTAACGTGTTCTTCTCTCGCCATAGCCGCTGTCAGAACTTCTCGCTTAAGTAGTAGCGCAACATCGCGCGCCAGGTCGGCCAGTCGTGCGGCATATCGTAGCCCCACAAATCCAGCTCGAACGGAATGCCTTTGTTATAGAGGATGCCGGCCAGCCGCCGCGAAGCGTCCGGGTTTTCATAATCGCCCTGGCCCGTGACGATGTGTATGTGCCGCTTCTGTTGCAGCCGCCCCAGGTCTTCGCCGCTGAGGTTCGGCAAGTAATCTACGGGGTTGTTGAAGTAGACGTTGTCGTCGTAATAATCGCCGTCGTAATAACCGCGGATGTCATACGAGCCGCTCATCGCAATCATGCCATCAAATAGATCGGGGCGGCGGAAGAGCTGATTGGCGCAGTGGAACGCGCCGAGACTCGCGCCCGCCGTGATAATGCCGACGCGGTCGCGGCAACTATGCCAGATGAAGGGCACGACTTCGCGCGTGATGTACTGGTTGTACTCGGCCTGCCGCATACCCTTGTCGCGCGTCGGGACTTGCTTGTTGAGCCACGATTGCCGGTTGATCGAATTGATCGAGAAGATTTTGACGCGCCCCGCATCGATGAGATCACCGACGGCGTCAATCAGTTGGAAGCGTTCGTACTCTAAGAAGTCTGCGGCAGCGGTAGGGAATAACAGCAGCGGGAATCCGAAATGCCCATACGTGACGATCTCCATCTGGCGATTCAGGCTGGGGCTGTGCCAGACATCAATGACTCTCTGCATGAATCTTTCCTTTCGCGTCCCTCTGTCTTGAGTGGGTTGGCGGCGGCCTGCAATGGGGCCTTGCCGGCAAGCCTGTACGCTACCAAAGACAAGGGGAAAGGGCAAAGGGAAAAGACGACGCGGAGACGCGGTGACACGGCGACACGGCGAGGGAAAGAGGCGATGGGATTCGACGCTGTGCGGTCGCCCCATCGCCCCATCGCCGCGTCGAGTGTTTATTGTTTGCTGACGCGATTGAAGTGCAGCAGCGTGCGCCGGGCGGCGACGCTTTCCAACTCGAAGCTGGCGTCTTTGCTCGATTGGTTCTCGACCAGCCGGTAAGCGCCCTGGTCGCTGGCTCCGCGAGTGCCTTCGACGCGCGCCAGATAGGCTTCGGCGTCGCCGCGCGTGACTTCTTGATTCTGGCGCTCGGCGGCGCTGACCGCCTGGAGCGCAAAAGACTTCAGCATCTTCGGCCAGTAGGCTTGAAAGAGCTGGTGATTGGCAAAGACATCGGCTGAGATGATGCGGCCACCGACTGCTGCGATGACGCCGACAATCTGCGCGGCTTGCAGCTTGTCTTTGAACGTGCGCTCGTAATCTTCGAGCTTGCGGCTCACCTGCTTGTCTTTATAAACGCTCTTCAGGTCGCCTGTATCGCTGCTCACCTTGTTGACCGTGACGGTTTCGGCGACCGTGTTCCAGACTTCCTCCTGGCTCTTTGCCGCCTGCGCCTTCTCGCGCACATTCGGCATGGCAATCGCGCCGGACATCACCCCTCCACTGACGCCGCCGCTTACCGTCACCATCTCGCTGCGGTCGCCGCCGCCGAGTCGCGGATTGCCGCCGCCTGTGTTATATCCGCGACCGCCACCATGACTGCGGCCAGTGCCGCCGGCGACGCTGTGGCCTGAGCCGATGCCGCCATCGCTGCCGGCGCTGCGGCTCTGACCGAAGCTCTCGCTGCCCGACCACCTGCCGTGCTCGACGCAGAAGACATCAATCGGCACGGGCCGTGCCGTCGCTTCAATGACGCAGTCGTGGCCGACGATGCGATCTTGCTTGCCGCCGAGGATCATCTCGCCGGCGATGAGGATGAGCTTCTTGCCCGACCGATTCGTCAGCGCCAGCCGGTTGACTTCGGCGTTATCATCGTCGCTTTGTCGCCGCGCGCGCAGCCTGTGTGCACGGCCATCGGCGCCGATTTCGGTGATGATGACTTTGCCTGTGCGCAAACCTTCGTCGAGCGTGATGTAGTCGTCCGCGCTCGTGGCTTGCTCGGAAAGCACCGGAAAGATGGTGAGGTTGTCGAAGCTTGTGGGCGAGCCGACGCGCCAGTCTTGATGCGGAGTGCTGACGGCCTGCCGCGCCGGTTTACGTGATTTGACGGCGCGATGACGTGAAGTACTGGCCAGCGTCAGCGCCACCAGCATAACGCCCGCCAGGAGAGCGGCCAGGGTTTTCATGTGAGACTCCTTCTTACGTGAGGGTCGAAGCCGGGCTGGCGGAATCGTGTCAGTAGGAGAACGCAGCGCCTGTGCGAGGCTTGCACAATTCTCAGCCCCGGCGGCGCTCTGTGATGATTAGACGCGCAAGCAGCGGATTAGTTCCCAATCTCTAGCGAATCGGGCGGCACTTCCAATAATAGTTCGTGAAGCCTTCGGCTTCGTACATTCGCCGGAAGGTCAGCTCGACCGGCTGGCCGATGCGCACGTCTGCGGGGTTGCGGTCGGTCATCTGCAAGTAGGCGCGCCCGCCGCCCGCGAAGTCAACGACCGTCATCACCGTCGGCGGGTCGGGGTCGGCGTTCAGAAAGTCTACGGTGAAGGTAAAGACTTCGGCCTGACGATCCGCGAGCCGCAGGCTTTCAAACTGATCTTTCGTCTGGCAGGCGATGCAGAGCCGCTGATGTGGATACTGCACCTTGCCGCAGTTCAAACAACGATAGCCATAAAAGCGATAGATGTCGTCGCGGTTGCGCCAGATCTGCGTCGCCGACGCCGAGGGCGCCTGGCGGCGCGGCGCTTCGGTCTCGACCAGTTCGCGGAATTTCATATAACGTTCATAGCTTTCGAGCCGTGCCTTTGAAGCCAGGTGGCCGCGCACGCCGCGTCGTGTCGCTGCGCGCTCGCGCTCGATCTCTTCGGTCACTTCAAACAACAAGGCGTCAGCGCCCGACCCATAACCGACGACCAGCAGCTTATCGCCTGCCGCCGCCTGCTCAAGCACGGATGACAGGACAAGCGCAGGCATCGCCGCGCCTGTGTTGCCAACCGAAGAGAGAAGATGATCGGGAATCTGCTCGGCTTTGAGTCCGAGGCTCTTGGCCACGCCCGCAAGCGAGCCGGCGTCGGGCGCGTAGAAGATGGCCTTCGAGATTTCGGCGGGGCCGATGCCTGTGCGCTCGAATAATTCGCCGACCGCCTGCCGCACGACACGCTGATAGCCTTGCGTGATGGCGAAGCGTTCTTCCCAGCCGGCGACAAACGGATCATTCGGCTTGCGCCAGAAGTCTGTCATCTCGTCAACCGTCGAATGCGTCGCCAGCAGATTGGCGATCACCCCATCGCGCCCGACTTCAATAGCCGCCGCCGCATCGCCGAACAAGCGTTCGCTCGTCGAGCGCGGCGCGGCCATTCGCGTGTCGGCGGTCGTGACGATAACGCGCCCCGCAGACCCCGCGGCAACCGTGTCGAGCGCCGCCGTCAGCGCCGAGGTCGCGGCGCGCAGCGAGCTTGTGTGATCCAGGCTACGAACGTCGTGGCGCAGGTCTGCGACCGTGGCGATCAGCGCCGACGCCTGCTTCTCGGCGTAAGGCGAAGTCGTCGTGGCGAAGATCAAGCCATCCACGTCGCGGGCTTCGCGCCCCGCAAGCAGATCGCGCACGGCTTCGACGGCCATGGTGATTGAGTCTTCGTCAACCGCGGCGACGGCGCGCTCGGCATCGCCTGCGCGACCGCCCCAGGCGCGCGCGATCTCTTGATGCGCCAGCCGATAATACGGAATGTATGCGCCGAATCGTGTGATCCCTGCCATAGTCTCCTCCGCGAATCACTTCATACAAAGCGCGGGCGATAAATCGCCGTGTGGCGCACACGCTGAACGATGCGTGTGCCGCCGGCCACCAGCAAAACATCGAGCACGACGAACTCGTGGCCCTTGCGCTCGAAACAGTCAACGATGCGCCCGCGCGCCTCAATCATCTCGCCATCGTCAGCCGCGCTGTAGTTCGTTAGCTCGCTCGCCGCATGAATCCACGGGCCTAGCTCGAAGTTGCGCATCAATAGATGATTCGACAATTCGAGCAGCGCCACCGTGTGCGGCTTATCTTTCAGGTCCAACGTCGTGCGCAGCGTGCCGAGCGCTGCGCCGATGACGAACGCGTCGCGGGCGGCGACCGGTCGTACGTCATCCGCCGGCAGCGGCGCTGTTGGGAAATCCGCGAGGCGCGGCTCAACGTCGGGAGCGTTGATGGTCGCAGTCCCGCGCGCACAGACCGTCGCGTCATCGCGTTCAACGGTAAGCGAAAGCGTTGCCGAAGCGTCGGCCACAGCCTTCACGATCACTTCGTCACCGTTGTAGACCGGCTGAAAGAATCTGACCTGCATCGTGCCGCCTTCGAGCCAGGCGCGACCGAACTGTTCGACCACAGGGACAGTCATATAGCCGTAGACCGCGACGCCCGGCACCAGCCCGCCGCGAAAGCCGTAGCGCGCTGCGGTGGCGTCGTCGTGAATGCGGTTTTCCGAGGCGGTCGCAGTGTTGCGCGCCTGCACGCGATAAGTCAATTCGCTGCTCATCGGCAGTTCTTTCGCATCAAGGCTGTTTGTTGGGTTCTTTCTTTGCGGGTGCCGGCTCGGCTTTCGGGATCAGCGCCTTGAATTCCGGCAATCGCGCCAGCGGTCGCAAGTCGGCTTCGTCCGCGATCTCTTCGGCGTATCCTTCATCAAGCTCTATCGCTCGCTTGAGCGCCTCGACTGCCTGCCGCAGGCGACCGAGCCGCGCCAGCGCACAGGCGCGGTGGTAATGGGCTTCGGCGTCTTCGGCCTTGACCGCGATGGCGGCGTCCGCCGCCTGGAGCGCCGCCGCCCAGTTTTGTAGCTTGCGATACGCTTCCGCCTGGGCGTCGCGCGCTTCGAGATTATCCGGCTTTAGCACCAGGGCGCGCTTCAACAGCGGCAGCGCCTCGGCGTAATGACCCTGTTGCGAGCGCATCGCAGCGAGCGTCAGGTTGGCTTCGGCGCTGGCGGCGATACGCTCCGGGTGCGCCGCGGCGAGCGCTTCCGCCGCCTCGCCTTCCTCGCTCCCAAGGAACCGTGTAAGCAGCTCCGCCAGCAAATCATCCTTGATGCCATACTGCTTGACCCCTTCGTCGATCAAGGCCAGCCCGTCATCAAAGCGCTTCACGGACACCAGCCATGCGGCGAGGTCTAGGCGCCGGGAGGTGCTGCGCGGGTCAAGCGCCAGCGCTGTGCGGAATTCGGCCTCGGCGCCCGCTGCGTCATTCGCTTCTGAGAGCAGGCCCGCCAAATCGCTATGCGGGCGCGGGTCGTCCGGCTCAAGCGTGATATAGCGCCGGTATAATTCGACGGCGCGCTTCTGCTCGTCAGCCTCTTTGCTGGATTCGTAATGCGTCGCCAGATTGTAGACCGCCGAGGCCAGGGGCGGCTCGGCCTGACTCAACTGTGTCCACAGCTTCACTGCCTCATCAATTTTATTGGTCCTTGATAAACAGAGCGCTTTCACATTCAGCAACACACGGTCGTCGGGTTGCTTCTTTAGCACCTCTTCGGCCACCCCCAACGCGCCCTTCGTGTCGTACATCGCCAGCAAAGCGAAGGCGCGCTGATGATCAGAGTAGGCAGTCACGGATGGCTTGCCGTCGCGGCGCGCAGAGATCGCGTCGAGTGCCGGACGCAGGCTCTCTTTGATGAGGTGATAACCGGTTTCAACCGCACTCACCTCGATCAGCACCCATCTCCCGCCACGCCGCGCGAGCTGGAGCTTGACGAGCATTTCAGTTCCCTGCGAATTGAGCATCACCGTGGCTTCGGCTTGCTCGTCGTTCTGCCGGACCTTTAACACATGCGCCGGCGGGCCAGCTTCGACTGGCGACGAACGAAAAGCCGCGGTCAGTTGATAGGCGAGGCGCGGCAGTAATGCCGTCACCCGTTGGCGCTGGCCTTCGTCCAGGCGCTCCCATGCCCCCGCGCTGAGCTGCGCCTCTGTGAGCGCCGCGGCATCGAACATGGCGCCGAGCGCCGTCGAATCGTCCTGCCCCAGTTCTTCGCAAATCTTTTCGGCCAGCGCCGGCGCGGCGCGCTCATAATCCATGACGGCGCGCGGCGCGTCGAGCACTTCGACTTCGACCAGATTCAACAGTGCGTAATTGAGCAGGTCGCCCGAAGCGCCGCGCACGTGCGTCGCGTCAACGAAATCTGTGCCCCAGGTCGGGTCAAGCTCGATCCAGCGGCCCGCGTAAACTTCGACCCACGCATGGCCGCCGAACGAGCCGCCGCTGTAGGCCATGCCGGAAACCAGGCGCGCCGGCAAGCCGAGCGCCCGCGCCATGGCGACAAACAACTGGCTGAACTCGACGCAATCGGCTTCGCGGGTCGCCAGCGTGTCGACCGCCGTGGCGCTGTCAACGCGTTTCCAGCGGATGTTCTTGTACGTCCAATCGGCCAGCTTGCGCGCCACGCTCCAGGCGTCCTTGTCTGTGCCGGCGATCTGCCGCGCCTGCTCGATGATGCGCGGATCGTCCGAGCGAATCTCGCGCACGGCTTTCAGGAACGGCGCGAACTCGGCGGCGGTCACGGGCAATTCGAGCGGCGCGACCTGCGCGGCGCGGCGCGGGCGGACGTTGACCAGCAGCTCTTTGTCGCCGCGCACGCTGACGCTCTGCGTGTCGACGGCGAGGTCGTCCTTGATGCGCTCCAGGGCGGCGGCGGTGCGCGCGCGAATCCGCAGTTTCAAGCTTTCGAGCCGGTTCTGATCGGCGATCATCGCGCCGCGCGCTTCGACGATGGCAAAGGTCGGGCGGAAGTCTTTCGACTGCGCCGACAGCTCTGCGACCGAGTAGCGGCCCTCGCGGTCGAGCGACACAGTCATGTGCGCGTCGAGGTGATCGCGGCTGGCCGTCGCGTAAAGGTTCTGGCTGTGGAAGGCGCGCGCCACAGAAGTGAGCACGCTGACGGCTTCATCCATCACAGGATCGCTGGCACTGCTGACCTCGGCAATCGCCGCTTCAAGGTTGTAGCCGCCGAAGGCGAAGATGCCGGCGGGCGCGGCTTTGGCGGCGCGGGCGAAGTCGGGCGCCGCCGCCAGCTTCTCTTGCCCGTCGAGCCGCTTCAACGTCTTCTCGTCGGCGGCGATGATCAGAAAGCCATCGCGCACGGTCATCAGCATCTCGGACGTGCCCCACTTGACGCGCATCACGCCCGGCGACGCCAGTGTGCCGTTCAGTAATTTTCCTTCCGCAAAGGCGCGCGCCAGCCGGTCGCTCTTGAGCTTGAAGAAGACCACGCCCGGCACGTCCCATTTCTCGTTTTCGGCGACCGGCAATCCGAGCAGCGCCGCGCCGCATTCGGGCCCGAGTTCGGGCAGCACGTCGCGCTCGAAGTCCATTGCCCACATCCCTGCGAAGGCTTTGCGGTCGTCGGCACCGATCAGGCCGCCGAGCCAACCGCGCCACGCGGCGGCCATGTCGAGCTGAAGAAAAACGTAAGCGAAGGTCGAGCGCGGCAGCAGACGGCGCGGCGCGTCGAGCGCGGCAGGCTGAAAGGTGACCGTGCCGTCGGGCTGTTCGCCGGGCTTGAACGACAGGCGGAAGCCGCTCTCCCAGGCGGCGTTCGTCAGCCGCAGCGCGCCGCGCTCGCTCAGTGTGTCGTCGCGCGACGCAGACGCATGGCCGCCCGCTATTGCCGTGAGCACTTCGCCGAGATTGCTGAAATAGATCGCGTCGCCGCCCTCGGCGACCGCCGCTTTGAACTCGGCGTTGTCGGCAACCGTCGGGCCGCCGCGATGCAGGCGCGTCAGCGCGTCGCGCAGCGAATGCCAGTCGGGCGCGAGCACTGCCGCGTCGCCGACGTAAGCCAGATAGATGGCGTCGCCTTCGAGGCGGCCTTGTTTGATCTCCTGCTGCGCGATGACCTTGACGTCGTAGCCGAGACAGGTGTCGCGGGCCACGTAATCGAAGCGCACCTTAACCGATGGTTTGTGCGTCGCCGCGTTGTCTTGCGTCATCATTCGCGCGGCGAATGGCAGCATGGCCGGCGCCAGGCTGATGAAGCGCGTGGAGAACGCCATGTAATCGGGCAGGCTGCGGAAGCTGCCGAACTGCTTTTCGTAAAGCGTGAGAAACCTCTCGAAACGCGCGCGGTCGCTGACGCGCAGGACGACCGCTTTGCGCTCGGCGCTGGCGAGCGGGCGCGGCGCATCGGCGGCAATCCAACTGGCCATCGCAATCGGCGCGTCGAGCTTGATGCCGAGATAGTTGAGCGTCTCGCCGGCGCTCGGCGCGCCGACGAAGCGCGCGATCAGCTCGCCCCAGGCGTTCAGCGCCAGCACGAGGTCGGATTGGCTGCGCGCCGTCGGCATTTGCAGATTAGTAAGTCCGGTTACTAATCTGCCAACCGCCGCGCCCGGCTGCGGCAGCGCCACGTAATGCTGCACGTTGGCCGGGAAAACGTTATCGCCGAGCGGCGCAACGGCCCGCTGCGCAGGCGCGGTCACCGTGTCGTTTTTCGCGCCTTCAAACTCGTCGCGCGCCAGGCGACTCCACACCCAGTCGGCGATCTGCTGGTCGCGCATCGCCTGTTCGAGCAGTTGCCTGCGCCCCGCACCTGTGGCCTTGCCGAGTTCTTCACGCAAGCGAATGATCTTGACGGCGGCGCGCAAGTCGTCGGCGATCTTCGCGGCTGGCGGCGCGGTGAGTTTTTGCGCCCGCGCTTCGAGCCGCGCGATGTCCGCGGCAGTCGCGGCCTCGCCGACCGAGCGCGCGGCGAGCCGGCGCACCTCCGCACTCTCAGAGTCGAGCAGCTTCAACAAGGATTCGAGCGGCAACGACTCGCGGCGCTCAAGCGCCACCTGCAAGGCGGTGGCCGTCAGCCCGTCGTTGTGCGCGGCGATGATCTCTTCAAGCGGCAGCTTCAACTCCGCCGGCGGCACGTCGCGCAAAAGATTCACGGCGATGAACTGCCTGTTGTGAAGCAGCGCCATGGCGACCCACTCCATCGCTTCATCCGAGCCGGGCTCTGCCACTTTTACTGTGTTGAGCGTGGGGCCTTTCGGCGCAGTCGGTTTGCGGCCCGACGCGGGCGGCGGCGGTGGCGGCGGCAGGCGCTTCGGCGGGAGGTTGCTGGCCGATAAGTGGAAGACGCCAGGCCTGCCTGCCTTGAACAACTCGGCGGCGATCTGTGCGCGGGCTTTGCGGTCGAGGTAAGCGGTCGCGTTCAAGACGGGTTGAACCGCCGCGTCGGCCCACTGCTGGGTCTCTTCGCGCAACATCGCCACGGCATCCGGGAGCTTCGCAAACGCGGCGGCGGCGCGATCGGCGACGAAGGCATCCGGGTCATTGGTGGCGCGCAGCAGGAACTTGACGAGGGCGCGATTGCCGCTGGCGGCCAGCGCTTCAATGGCGGCGGCGCGCACCATGGCGCGGCGGTCAATCGTCAGGTCAATGACCGACTCGGGGACGCGCGCGAACAACTCGCTGAGCCGCGCGATGGCCCGCGCGCGTTCGGCGGGCGCTGTGCCGTCGAGCGCCGGGACGAGGCCGAGGGCTTCGTCCATTCGCACCGGCTGGTTGGCGTTGAACTCGGACTTGTGGAGCACTTCAAAGAGGATGTTCGGGCCGGCCCCGGAAACAATGGTCGATTCGATGACCGCTTTGAACTGCGGCTCAATCTCGGCGGCGCGCGCCTGCGGCTCGATGAGGATGAAGGAGACGACTCGCGGCCCATCGACGGTGGACCAGATCAAGCGCCGCGACAGGCCGCCACGCGGCTCGGCCATCTCGAACATCACTTCGCGCGCTTCGAGGCCCGATATCTCTGTGCGCCGCACGGTCACCGCGTCGGCGTCGCCGCCCGGCAGCTTGCGCAGCGCGCCGAGCAGCGACGCGACGTAAGCCCTGAGCGGCACGCCATCGGGAATCTCTTCGGCGATGACGCGCAGTTGCAGGTCGTTGCCGCTGGCGAAGACGAGCTGGTCGCCTTGCTGCTTCCATTCGACCGGCACGCGAAAAACCAGCAGTGCCGTGTCTGTCTTGGCGTAGCGCGCGAAGGGCGTCGCCGGCAGCTTATAACTCTGCCACTCGGCGGCGCGGGCTTTCGGATCGGGGGCTTGCGCGCGGCCCTCGATGGCCAACAGACAGAGGGCCAGCGCCAGCAGCAGGCGGCGCGGCTTGAGACACTTCGCCATCACGTTACTCCATGCGCGGAAAGAATCACTCGTCATCGCTGCGGGGCGAGGCCATTTGGCTCACTGCGGGTTTCAGAGCAATGAAACGTCACCGCAATGCGAGTCACAAATAATAACGCATCAGCCACTCGGCGACTAGTGCAGGCTTCTGGCCGCCTTCGATCTCGACCGTGGCGACGACCGTGAGTTGCGCGCCGCCCGCTACGTCTTCGACCGACTGTAAGGTAAATCGCGCACGGACGCGCGACCCCGAAGGCACAGGCGAGATGAAGCGCAGGCGGTTCAAGCCGTAGTTGATGCCCATCTTGAAATCGCCCTGCACGCGATAGGCTTGCGCCGCCAGGTGCGGCAGCAGCGACAGCGTCAGAAAGCCGTGCGCGATCGTCGTGCCGAACGGCGAAGCGGTGCGCGCGCGCTCGGTGTCGAGGTGAATCCATTGATGATCTTCGGTGGCGTCGGCAAAGGCGCTGATGCGATCTTGCGTGACTTCGAACCAGTCGCTCACGCCGATCTCTTCGCCGGCGAGCGTCTTTAATTCTTCAATGCCGCTGATGATTCGCGTAGCCATGATCTCTCCTTATTTTCTGAACTCTGCTAGACGACGCCGCTGCTGCGAAACTTGGCGACCTCGCTTTCCAGCACAGTGGGATCCGAAGCTTGGAATTCACGTGACTTGAAGTCGCGG
>JADMIO010904330.1_pt1 | contig 88868 bp, 72 predicted proteins | sample 8958161 | NCBI WGS metagenome assembly JADMIO01 (sample SAMN16585339, study PRJNA669376) | soil metagenome | isolation source: Crop rotation soil | place: USA: Cullars Rotation, Alabama | collected 2011
GCCGCGACTTCAAGTCACGTGAATTCCAAGCTTCGGATCCCACTGTGCTGGAAAGAAGACTGGCCAACCTGGTTGGCGAGTGCATCTGGGATGCGGGCCACATTACATTCCAGGAATGATCAATGTTGATGGCAACCTCTTTCGCAAGAAAGATCTCTGGCTGGACTTGCGCAATCCATTGCCATTCGCATCGCAGAGCGTTGAACTGGTGTATTGCTCGCACATGATTGAACATCTATATCCAGATGACGCCATCAACCTGCTGAAGGAGATTCGAAGGGTGCTTATGAACGAAGGCGTCGCACGAATGGCGGTGCCTTGCATCGAACATGCTCTCAAGATTGCACAAGGCGAAGCGACAATGCGATTCCCTCGTGATTTTGATGACCCTTTGGCGCAGGCGATCAACTATTTGTTCTGCGATGGCCAGCACAAGTTTGGGTACTCCTGGCCATTGTTCCAGCAATTCGCCAAGCAAGCAGGTTTCACACGAATCGAACATTATTCAGCGATGCATGGCGTAACGGAAAAGCAGTATGGCCCCGTGAATTTGGGCAAAGAACCGGCTGGAAGCCTCGTAGTTGAACTGAGGCCATGATTGATTTATTTTTCTGTTGAACATCGCTTCCAACACCTGTAGTCTGTCTTTTTCGCTTGCTGCGGCATTGACGCTGCGGCGGTTGTGATGTGGGTGGGCTGGATCAAGCTGAAAGCGTTTGAAGGAGGAGATCGAATGGATCGCACAATCAATTGCGCGCTCATGGTTTACATCGCAACGGCCGTGTCGCTGCAATCATCTGCTGCACTGGCTGGAACAAGCACCACGACTTTTTCAAGCCAGGCTGCGGTGCTGATCAACGACAGCGCCACTCCGCCAACCAAGGCGTCTCCATACCCTTCAACGATTTTTGTGGGTGGCCTGGGTGGACATGTCGTTGGCAACGTCAACGTTGTCTTAAGCAGCCTGACGCACGATGTGCCGGACAATATCGATATCCTGTTGGTTGGCCCGGGCGGAAAGAATCTTGTGCTGATGTCAGATGCAGGCGGCACGATTAACGCCGCCAACGTCACGCTCACCTTCAGTGATTCAGCACCAACCGCTGTGCCCGATAATGGACCGTTGGCGACAGGCACATATCGACCTGCAAATTATGTTGGCACAGGCACAGATTCTTTTCCTTCGCCTGCCCCATCACCTTCATCAGCAACAACACTCGCAACGTTCAATGGCATCAATCCCAACGGCAACTGGAGTTTGTACGTGGTCGATGACAACTCCAAGGCTTCCGGTTTGCTTGCAACCGGTTGGAGCCTGGTGATTACCGCGGTCACAAACGACGACTGCGCGAATGCATTTTCAATCTCCAACGGCAACCTCGCCTTTACCACAGTTGGTGCGACAACCGATGGCCCACCACTTCCACCAGGATGCGACCAGGGATCCGGACTCGGCTTTGGATCTGATATCTGGTACCGATACATTCCCACTTGCGATGGCACGCTTACGGTCAGCACTTGCAACCAGGCAAGCTTTGATACGCGGCTGGCTGCTTATTCCGGATCATGTAGCAACCTTACGTTGCTTGGTTGCAACGATGATGGCTTGGATTGCAACAGCTTTACCTCATTGATGAATCTGCAGGTATTCTCCAACCAACCGATTCTGCTGCGCGTCGGCGGTTATGCCAACAACCAAACGCCCGCGGGCGCCCAAGGCACAGGTACACTTTCGCTGACATTCGTTCCGCAGAGCGCTCCATTTAATGGTTGGGCGCTGGAGTACAACGGCACAAGCGATTTCGTCTCCGTTGCCAACAATGCCGGGCTGGATCTGATCGATGCGTTTACCATCGAAGCATGGGTGCGGCCCGATTCAATCAGCGGCGATCGCATCATTGTCTCCAAACGCTCAGCAGACAATCATGGTTACGCACTTCGACTTTCCAATGGCAAGGTCGGCTTCACCGTGGCGGGCGTTGCGGATTTTCTCACCGCCAACGCCGTAGTTTCACCCAACGTCTGGACCCATATTGCCGTGGTTTACGATGCTGGGCACATTTTGACTTTCTTCGTAAACGGCCAGGCATTGCAAGCGTTCATGGGTAACGCCGCGGCATCAGTTTCATCGGCGGCATTCACCATCGGCAAAAGCGCCTTCGCCCGCACCACGTACTTTGATGGAGCCATCGATGAACTGCGCGTTTGGACTGTCGTTCGAACTCCTCTACAGATTCAAACCAACATGCGTTCGCTACTCACAGGCGGCGAGCCTGGACTGACTGGTTACTGGCGTTTTGATGAAGGCCAGGGAATGCTTGCTGCAGATCTCACGGGTGGCAACAACAATCCGGGCGTGCTGAATGGACCAGTCTGGATCGCCACCACCATTTGCCCGCCATCATGTCCCGCGGATATTGCGCCATCGCCAACAGGCAATGGCTCGGTCAACGTGGATGATCTTCTGACTGTCATCAACGGCTGGGGCGTCTGCCAGACAAGTCCGTGTCCTGGTGATATTTCGCCGCCCGGCGCAGGCAATGGAATTGTGAACGTGGATGATCTTTTGCTTGTGATCAATAGCTGGGGCGGATGCCCATAAAAAGCATTGGCGATCACGCCTTCATTTGCCACATTTGGTTTTCCCTCCTCGATTCACAGCCTCACCCAGGTTCGCGCTACTTTCCAATTTGCAAATTCCTGAACCATTGGATTTCCAGGGAGTACAATAGAGCAAGAGGCTTTTGCCATGGCATCCAGCAATGAATGGACTCGCGTCATCGTGCTCACGCCCGCTCCTGCCTCAGGAACGGTGCAAGGCGGCGCGTTGAGCCCGAAGCTCAAATCGCTCTTCGCCGAACGCGACTGGTTCGCCGTTGTTCATCACGATCCTTATGTGGCGATGGCGGAGTTGTGCCTGCGTGAAAAGGCGCAAGCCGCGCGCTCGGGCTGGGGATTGCAACGACTCGAAAAACTGGCCCTTGCAATTGTGGACGTGAAAGAATCGCCTGAGCTGAGCGAGTTGCTGCAAGCGATTCGAGATTACGTTCCCAGCGCCACGCTCTGGCGCGCTTCAGATCATGAAGTTGTTCCGATCAACCTGCAAGCGTCGCCGCTGAATCTCAACGAATCACCATCGAATTTCCGCAAGCCCTCGCCGTTGCCATCGAGCCCGCTTCATTCGTTGCCGCCACATGCAGAGCCGCCGAAATCGACGCAGCCGAAATCGACACAATTGATTACCGAAACCGAAGCCGATGAAATCGAATTGAATTCATCTGCCCAGACACGCTCCGCCGCGCTAACTCGACAAGAAATCGACATGTTGCTGGCTGGCGATCGTGAAGCGAAAACGAATGGAATCCAGCCATGAGTAGCGCGACCCGCACAACTCGAGCCAGGCGCGGGCGCGTCATGGTGGTAGGCGAACTTCCAGAACTTTCACACGTTCTGCCGCAACTCCAACAATCGCCGTTGCAAGTGCAAAATCTGTTTGAAGCGTTGGGTGAAGTCACCATCGCATCTGCCAGCGCTCCGATTTCAACCATTCTGATTCCGGAAATCCTGCTGCATTCGAAGACCGCGCACGCGATTGAATCACTTCGAAAGATCGATCCAGCACTTCGTGTGGTTGTCATCGCGCCAAAACGCCGCGAGCCTTCAAACGGCGACGGTGTCTCCGCAACAGACTGGACCAATAAAGGCGCCGATGAATGCATCGTCCTTCCGCTGCGACCGGAGGATGTCAATCGACTTTTCGAAGATGATGTGATTGCGTCCACTCCAACTTCCGAGCCTTCTCCGCCGCCCCTTTCGCAACCAGTCGCAGACCCCGTGTCCAATTCATCGCACACCAATGTTTTTGAAATTGATTCGACACCTGAAGATGAACATGTTGCGGACACACCCATTGATGAATTCGTGCTGAACGTTGAATTTCCGAATCGGGTGTCCCCCATCGAACCCGCCGCAGCGCCTGCAGATGCTCAGCCCCTTCATGCGCCTTCGTCAGCCCCGCCGCCGGTTGAATCTGCTGTTTCGAAGCCTGCTGAAAGCGAACCTCAGAATTCGCAGAACCTTGGCGATACGGATTTGATTGATGCATTGATGATTGCACCTCAGCGCTTGCGCGATGTGGCGATGCAACTCATCGTTCAACAGACAAGCTGGAGCGATTTGTCGATACTCCAGCGCGATGAAGATGTCGACAGCGATTCGACTGCATGCGTTGAAGTCGCGTGTGCCGGCCGTCATTTCTGCAAACTCACCACAGCCCAAGCAACTGCCCAGCAACTGCAACCATGGGCAGATTGGCTGGCGCGCTGGCTGGATCTTGACCAGTCGTACACGCACTACCGAACATTGGCATTTCGAGATGATTTGACCTCTGCATGGAATCGGCGCTTCTTTGAAACCTTCCTGTCTGAATCAATTTCGCGGGCAAGCAAATCGCGCCGGCCTGTCACGGTCATGGTGTTCGACATCGATAATTTCAAATCCTACAACGACAACTTTGGCCACGATGCGGGTGATGAAGTGCTTCGCGAAACTGTGCGTCTTTTGAATTCCGTGATTCGCCAGGGCGATCGCGTGTGCCGCATTGGGGGCGATGAGTTCGCCGTGATTTTCGCCGACCCTGAAGCGCCGCGCGAACTTGGTTCTTCGCATCCTGAATCGGTTGAAGTGATCGCCAAGCGATTTCAAGATCAGATCTGCAAAATGCGTTTCCCCAAGTTGGGCCAGGAAGCGCCGGGGAATTTGAGCATCTCCGCTGGACTGGCGACATATCCATGGGATGGACGCGACGCCGCCACGCTGCTTCGCCATGCTGATCAGTTGGCGCTGCAATCCAAGCGAAGCGGCAAGAATGCCATTGCGTTTGGCCCGGGTGCGCAGAACGAGTGTCGGCAACGATAATCACCAATTGTCTTGAAGCGATCAACGTCCTTCAACATCAAAGAAATGCGTGAGCTTTCGTACGGTCCAGATGACTACATAAGCTGCTACGCCAACCGCCATAACCCACAACGGAAGCGCGTTAAGCGTGAACCGTCCCGCCAATACTGAATCTCTCGCGATATCCATCGCGCCGAACGAAAGTGTGGCGCCAAGGAATGTGGCGTGCTCGCGTTTCAAGACCGTTCGTAAGGAGAAGGGAAGCGATGGACGAATCCAACTTCGAAAATTCGGAAAGAAAGCGGGCGTTCGCTTGGCCCAGTTGATGTAATCATCGCCGAATCGATTCCGCAGAAATGCTTCTTCAGCTGCGATGATCCGTTCGTAATAAATGCAAAACAGCAAGGCCACGATCAACGAACACCACCAAGACTGCGCCACCGCGCTGACACCAATTCCCACGAAGAAATTGCCCAGGTACAACGGATTGCGAACCACGCTGTACATGCCCGTGGTGTTGAGTGTGTTGGCCTTCTGGTTTTCAACATTGCGCCCGGAGGTGCCACGCGGCACACGCCCAAGCGTCATGATTCGAATTCCCAATCCCACCGCAATCAACAAGAGACACGCTACATCGTAAAGTTCATCTTCCAGCCAGAACACTTGATGCCGGGGCACTTCGATGATCGCGGGAAGCATGACCAGAATGCAAAGCAGCGGAAGATAGCTTCGCCACCGAAAAAGCCATGCCCCTGAGGTCTCCAAATGTTCACGTAACAGCATGATGTTCCTTTGTCATTCGGCAGAGAGTTATCGGCCGAGGCATTTGAACATCATGACGATCATGGCCAAATTGTCTAGGGAGTGGGTGTGAAATCGTTGGCGGTTTGAGAAGCGAGACGAATTCTCGACCCCTGCAGTAATTTTTTCAGGCAGCCACGGGATAGCCATGCGCCATGGCGATCCGCATCAACTTTTGCGATGTTGTCGCATCAACATCCACGAACTGAACGCCAACATCAAAGGCAAAGAAACCGCGCCTTTTGTTCCAGATCACCATCGCCTTTACATCCAGACGGCCATCATTGCTGCAAATGATGAGAGGAATCGTGCCTTTTAGGCGACGAGAACTGCGTAAACGCAATCCCGCTGCTGACATGTTCAACACCGGTCCGCGATCGGTGTACAAACCATCTTCCTGGATCCGGCCGGTGTATCGTTTTTCACCGAGCCGCTTGGGCATCAGACTGCGTACATAGTCAAAAGCGCTCATGCAGTGGTTATCGGAGAGATTCGCGACGCCATAAACCAAACATCGCGAATGGCGTCAAATTCAGCACTGCTCAGCCGGAATTTTCCGCGCCAATCTCCAATCTTTTCATGTGCTCAAAGCTGTTTTTGCAGGCGGCACAATAATAAATGGCCCGGCAACGCGTGGGTCCGAAAGAACTCTCCAGATTGGTAGCCTTGGATCCGCAAAAAGGGCAGGCAATTGCCGAAGTCAACAACGTGACCTCCCCCTTCTTATGACCGGGAACATTCAATTGGTTTCCAGATTCGGGCACCGTCACGCCATGTGATTTGAGCGATTCGCGACCCGAGAGTGTAATGCGATCAACATTCCAAGGCGGATCGAATTGCCAACTCACCTTGACGTGACCCACTCCCGGAAGACTCTCAATCTTCGCGCGGATTTCATCTTCAATCATGTTCAGCGCGGGGCAACCAACAAAAGTTGGAAGCAATTGAATCTCGACGGTGGCCCTATTCGAATTTATTTTGCTCAGCGCCTGGTCTTCTGAATCACGAACAACAACTTTCTCCACCAACCCCAAATCGACAATGCTGATGGGCATTTCCGGATCGGGAATGGTTGCTAGAACTTCCATGATGGAATCGCAGTTGAGCATGTAAAGAATTATTCACCGCAGAGCCGCAGAGGGCGCAGAGAGCGAGGAAAATAATTGTTTCTCACATTCTCCGCGTCTATGCGATGAAAACGATTCACCACGCGGCGCCGGGCTCCAAGCGGTAAACCTCGCACATTTCATCCAGAAGGGGTTTGAAATGCTCAGTGTGAACGCCATGCCGACCGCCAGGGTGGGATTTGAAGTCGCGAACCAGTTGAAGGGCGGATTCAGCTTCACGGGGAAGGCCCGCTAACTGAAGCACATCATTCAAAGCTGTCGACCACTCACTGAAGAGCGAAAAGAAAGTTTGAGGAATGATGCCAGCATTCACAAGCAATTCTTCGCCCTTGGTCGGTTCAAACAGAGTTCCCGCGTACGCAAATATTTTTTCAAACCAGGCTCGCTCTAATCGAATGCGGGATTCACCGCCAGCGCGCCCGAGGCGAATAATCCAACTGTCGGAATGTTGCACGTGCACTTCTTCTTCTGCAGCGATGCGACGGGCCAAGTCTGCCAGTGGCTTTATGTTTGATTGCGAAAGTGCGCGGAAGCGCAAGCGATCGAAATGATCGCAGAAGAATTGCCTGCACAGCGCGGTGGCCCAATCAAATTCATCAGGCACTTCGACAATCGCAGCGCAGCGGTATTCTTCGGATTTTCTGCCAAATGCGAGATCATCTGCTTTCTTATTGATGAGATTTCCCACGAATTCATAAAGCACCTGTGCATGAGCGATTTCATCCTGCGCCAGGTGCGAAAAGGCAATGTCTTCTTCAAGTATTGGTCCCAAACCAGTCCAATCGCTGTTGCGATGACCAAGAAAAAGCTTGTCATCTGCAATAGATAGCAGCAGCTGCGCGAGCGGTTGTTTGAGATGTTCGGGAACTGAATTCATGGTTGCTGATTTCAACTCGCTCAAAACGCGTCCGCCAAATCGTCCTTTTCATATTCTGCAAGTTGCTTTTCATCACGAAACGCAATCCACTTCGCGCGAACCTCGCGGCCATATCCACGCGCCAAGCGATAACTCTGATCGGTGTATCGCCAGATGAGATCATTGTGCGTGGAGATGATGCGATCTTGCGCAACAACCCAAACTGCGTGCGCCGCGGTTGCCTGTTTGATTGATCGACGCGCCGCCTCAATCGCCGCTTGCGGCTTAGCACGCGCCGCAAGTTCTACAATCCCCGCACCCAACCACAAATCGCCCGCGCGCTTCTGGGTGAACACTTCATACTTCCCGCTCGATGAAAGATGGGATGGATCAGATTGATAGAGCCCATCGCTCGAAGTGATGTCGTCTCTTGGAATCGCATGAATATTCACGCATTCCTGATCCTGGCCGTAATGTTCTTTCGCAAACGCCATCGCCATGTCGTCGTCCGCAGCCTCGAGCCAGCCTGCGTAGATATAAGGCCCGTTTGCTTTGAGCTGGGTGAAAATGACATACGGCTTCAAATCACCCGCAGGCGAAGGCGAAAGCGGAGTTTGCGGCGGCGTGGAAAATTGTTCACGAATCTTCGACATCCACCACAGTTTAGCGGGCCGCTGTGCCCGCCGCTGCATGACCCTTTTCTTTGTTGCACTGTGCGCTAATTGCCAGGAATCGCACCTTGAATGTAACGACGCGTGTGAGTTATTGGGTTGGACGATTGCTCATGATTCATCAAACTTTTGCCTGCAGTTAGCGATCTACAACCATTCGATCATCTGAATTCGCCTCAAGCCGCTCTCGCCTTTACAATCAAGACAACATGACACCACGACGCCAGACTCGCCAGATCAGCCTTGGGGATCGCCGCACGGGAATTGTTCGGATTGGTGGCGATGCGCCCGTCGCCGTGCAAACCATGACTGCGGGTTACACGCATGAGATTGATAAATGCGTGGCAGAGATTAACAGGCTGGCCGCGGCCGGCGCGGATGTGGTGCGCGTCGCCGTGCCCGAGCGCAAAGATACCGAAGCTTTGGTTGAAATCCTGAAGCAGACTTCTGTGCCGATCGTGGCTGACGTGCACTTTCATTACAAGCGCGCGCTTGAAGCGGTTGAAGCGGGCGTGCACAAGATTCGACTGAACCCTGGCAACATTAATGATCGCGATCAAGTCAATGCGGTGATCGATGCATGCAAAGAGCGTGGCATTCCGATCCGCGTGGGCGTGAATGAAGGGTCGATCATTGAACGCAAAGACAAGCAAAAACGCATGGATGAATTGGGCAAGTATTTTGCCGGCCACAAGTCTGGCCACTTGCTTGCGCTCATGATTGCAAAGCTCGAAGAGTATCTGGACATCTTCCACGAAAAAGAATTTTTCGATATCTGCATTAGCGCCAAGTCAATGGATCCAGCGCTTACGATCGATATCTACACCGAAATTTCCAAGCGGTTTGATTACCCGTTGCATCTGGGCGTGACGCACGCAGGCCCCAAGGAAACCGGCTGCATCCGCAGTGTGGTCGCGCTGGGCACATTGCTCGCCAACGGCATCGGCGACACCGTGCGCATCAGTTATGCCTCTGATCCGGTGTATGAAGTTGAAGATGCATTGGAAATGCTTTATTGCCTTGGACTGCGAACGCGCATCGGCGCAGAACTGATTGCGTGCCCAACCTGTGGTCGCATTCAGGTTGACTTGTTCACGCTCGTGCAAGAAGTTCGCAAGAAGCTCAAAGATGAAATTGATGTGCCGATCAAGGTGGCGGTGATGGGTTGCATTGTCAACGGTCCTGGCGAAGCCGAAGGCGCAGATGTGGCCGTCTTTGCCGGCGATCGCCGCGGCATCATTTACGTGCAAGGCCAGAAGGTCGCCAACATTCCTGAAGAAGAAATCCTCGAGCGCTTGCTGCAAGAGTGCCGCGATTTCCAAGCGCGCGTGCGTCGTGGTGAAGTGAAGCTTGGCGAGAAGAAAGTCGAAATCAAGCCACCCGATCCAATTGGTGAATTGGGTTCAGGCTTTGATCGAATTGCAGGCCAGAAAGTCGAACGCGTCACGGTTGGACGAACCTGACACAACGCTAGCCGTTGAGAAAACGCTTTTTTCTCAACGAAGCAGTTTCACGGTTGAGAATTTATGCACCGAATATGCACCATCCTCATTCTGATTGTTGGCTGCTTCTCCGGCTGCGCATCGCAACCGTTGAACCCGTCGTTTCCGCTGACTTCCGCAGATGCCAAGGTTGCCTGGTGCGAAATGGAGCATCATCCCAAACCGCTTGCGCGGCCAGTGGTTGTGCTGGGCGGGATTTACGATCCTGGCATAGCTGCGGGTCATGTCGCCAGTCAGATCAAAGAAATTGCAGGCAAAGATGCACCGATCATCAGCGTTGGCTTTTTCGTCACCGGTTCATTTGAATCCAGCGCAGCCAGTGTGGTTGAGAAAGTCGAAAAAGAATTCCCATCGAGCGATCCAACCAAGACCGTGGAAGTCGATGTGATCGGCTACTCTATGGGCGGCTTGGTTGGCCGCTATGCTGCGTCTGGTGAATATGCAGCCAAGACGGGCAAGCGGCTGAACATCAAACGATTATTCACCGTCAGCAGCCCACACATGGGGGCGAAGCTTGCCTGGGTGCCAACGCTCGATGGCCGAGTGATTGACATGCGCCATGATTCAGACTTTCTGGCTCGCCTGAACGCTGAGCCTCGCGATTATGAAATCTATCCCTATGCGCGGCTGGGCGATGAAGTGGTGGGCGAAGAGAACTCCGCTCCGCCCGGGCACATTGCTTGGTGGCTGCCCAAGACTTTCAGCTTGAGTCATCTTTCGGCGTACAGCGATAAGCGAGTTCTGGCGGACATCGCCCGCAGGCTTCGCGATGAAGACCCATTCACCATCGAACCCGCCGCCCCTCTTCCCGGACTTGCGCTGGCCGCTACGCACCCCTCTGAATAGCCCCAATCGCCCGGAAATGCATCAGAAACGGATTTTCGCATCACATCAGCCGTTGTTGAACGTATAGTTGGAGTGGTGGCCCTGTCTTTTAGATGGAATCAACTCTGGGAAACTTCAAGGAATCGATGATGGACACATTCAAACGCGCCCGAACTCGCCGCCTTGGCGGCTTCACCATCATTGAAATGCTGGTGGTCACCGGCATTATCGCGCTTCTGGTTGGGATTCTGCTGCCTGCATTGAGTGGCGTCAAAAAGCGAAGCCGTAAAACCGCAGAGATGAACGCCATCAAACAGGTCGGCCACGCGTGGAACTTGTATGGAACCAACAACAATGATGCTGCTCTCCCGGGCTACCTGAGCGCTGCGGTGCAAGCCGCGCCAGTTCCAGGAATTTCCCGTGGCTGGGCTGTGAATTATCAATATCCCGATCGAACGAACATTGTCCCGGGCGTCGACAACCTCACCGGGCCTTGGCCATGGAGGTTGCTTTCATACCTTGATTACAACCATGAACTGATCCATGGCTACGCCTTTGAAGAGCAGCAAGATGTCTTCACGCTTCAGTCCGAGGCGAAATCAGTGGCCTATGAACCTGCCTTTGGTTACAACGGTTACTACGTTGGCGGCTGGTGGGATATGACCGGCTCTGGTCCGAGCTATCCGGTTTTCCAGTTCTATGATCATTGCAGTTTGCCGAACGCAACAAGCAGCGAAAAAACCCACGTTACCGTTCCCACCACCATCAGCCAGATTCAGCGATCATCAGAAATGGTGACCTTTTGTTCGTCGGCGAAGTTTAATGAAGGAACTGTCGTCAAAGGCAAGCTGCGTGAGGATTATCCAGGGTCATACATCGTTACGCCCCCAATTCTTGCGGACAAAGACCAATGGCAGCCAGATCCAGGCAATTCCATTAACAACGTCAAGATCATGACCAATAGTCCCGTGTACTGTCCGATTGGTCGGCACACCGGTGCGATTGCCGTTCTCTGGGCAGATGGCCACTGCGATCCACAAAGCTTCAATGCTTTGTACGATCAATATAAATGGGTCAACAGCGCCAATTACAAGTTGTACAGACACACAACATGCGCACCTTGAGGTGCGTTTGGACCGCCAAGGTGAATTCATTAATTGGATGAATAGCCAACTGCGGATTGGCTTGAATCGTTATTTGCCGCGCATTTGCTGACGCATCATCTGCCGCATCATCAACCGGATTCGGTTGATATCTGATTGCGAAACCGCAGACTTGCTGTAATCAACTGTTATGGCAGTCAACCACGTCTGTTGGTTTTCCTTGGCTGGTTCATAGCCCAGTTGTGCCATCAGTTTGGCGGTCATATCCGGCATATGGGCAGCGCCATAAAAAATGGCGACAGATTTCACATCTGGTTCGTGTTCGATCATTTTCTTCAGATCGTCGATCGCCACCTGATTTCGATCCTGCACGATCACCTCAGAGAAACCCGCGCCGAGTTGCTGGTCCAATCCTTGCTGCATCATGCGTTCATCGCCAAGCATTTCAATCATGACAACTTTGAACGTGTCTGCGATGGCCCCTTCAAGAAACGTGTCGGCGAACTTCATCAAACCAAGAATGATCTTGATCATTTTGGCGGGCAGCGAAGAGCCCGCGAGTGTTCCGCCAATTAAACTGAAGTCCAAACCTTTAGCCTGCAATCTGCGATTGACTTCATCCATCGCCATGTCGCTGCAGCGCCAGTTTTGTTCGCTGTAATCAACTGCATCGAGCTGAAATTTGAGATTGAGCGCGTTGGCGAGCTGAGTTTGGATTCCATCTTCCTTGCTCAATTGCATCGGATCAGGAAGCGGTTGATCTGCAAGGTCCAAATCCGCGTTAACACCTTGGCCCCCGACTTTGTCATCTGCGCCCAGACTGACCAATGAATATTTCGCAGGTTGATCAGGAGCGGCGCCTGGCTTGAACTGATAATGCAGTTGATGTCCCCATGCATCGTGCATCGCGTCGTTTAAGAATTTGGCGAGACGAACATCAAGCTTAACTGCCCAGTCTTTGAGCGCCGTAACATCTTCTGGATAACTCTGCAATTTGGCGTGATATGTTTCGATCATGCCACCCACAAATTTCATCGCAGCCTTGGTTGAATCGATCTGCTCTTGATCGGTCTTGCCTCCCGCCCCGCCGGTGCCTGGCGGTTTGACGGATTCATACAACACCACTTCATAGTTCGACAATTCCTTTTGCAAGCACTTGTAAAAGGATTCATCGCCAATATGTGCAACGCCCACCAAGCCCACCGTCGGCCCGTTGCCTTTGGTTGGCGTAAAGTTCTGCGTTGCGATTTGAAGCGAAATTGACTTGCCTTTTTCTTCAACCACGCGAAGGTAGTGCGGAGTCTTATCGTCTGTTGATTTTGCAGAAGCCGCTGCCGGCGCCGAAGCCGTCTGCGCCTTGCACCATCCACTCACCATCAACAGAGAACCCAAAGCGCAAATCTGAAATGCACGAGAGAGCGATTGAAATGACCTTGTTGACATACTGAACTCCCTTGAAGCATTTCATTGGTTTGTTGCAAACCTAAATTGCAGCCGGACATGAATAACGGACACAAATATCATAGGAACAATCGTCACAATCAAGGGGAATTGAACGCGGCAACCCCCACCGTGACACCAACCCCCAAGATCGATGCAGCATTTTTTGCAACCATAACGTGGTGTGATATCTGTACCTTTGAAAGTACCACGTCTCGCGGGCTTAAGGTACAATTGCCGGTGTGACTCAAATGGCCAAAGAAATCCCAGGTGCAAGCGCGAGAGTTGCCACACACAGAGCAAGCGAAGCTTCTGAAGAAGCCTTTCGCAGTGCAGCGGCAGATGTGGAACGTGACCTGGAAAAACGGCTAACAGAGGTCGAACTTCCTGAAAATCTAAGAGAGGCAGTCTGCTATTCGGTACTTGGCGGCGGCAAGCGCTTGCGCCCCGTGTTGGTGCTCCTGGCTTGCGAAGCTGTCGGAGGCAAACGCGATGCAGCGCTCGCAGCCGCATCCGCGATGGAGCTGATTCATTGCTTTAGCCTGGTTCACGATGATCTGCCTGCGATGGATGATGACGACCTGCGGCGCGGTCGGCCAACGCTGCACATTCACGCAGGTGAAGCCATGGCGATTCTCGCAGGTGATGTAATGGTTTCGCTCGCCTTCCAATTCATCAGTACATCCTCACTCCCAGAGTCCATTTGCACCAACCTCACACGCGAACTCGCCACCGCAACCACCGCCATGATCGCTGGGCAGGTGTATGACACACTGGGCGGTTTTGCTGCGGGAATGACCAAGACTGCCAAACTCAATCTGGTGCATCAAAACAAGACCGGCGCGTTGCTTCGCGCAGCGTGCAGAATGGGCGCGATTTGCGGTGCTGCCGATAATCAAACCCTGCTTGCACTTACGCGCTATGGCGAGGCAATGGGTTTGATGTTTCAGATTGTTGATGATCTTTTGGATGTCACTCAATCAGCAGAACATATTGGCAAAGCCACCGGTAAAGATGAATCAGCCGGCAAACTCACGTTTCCCGGATTACTAGGCATTGAAGGTTCGCGGCAGGAAATCACCCGCCTTCGCCATGTTTCGCACGAATCGCTGGCCTCGCTTGGCCGCACTGCCCAACCGTTACGAGATTTGTGCGATCTTATGGCGGTGCGAACAAAGTAAGCGTACGCTATGGAAGGTAGTGGTTCGCAGTTCGTGGTATGTGGTTTGGTGATTGTGAGGAACGTCCGGATCAGCAGCCGTTGATTGAATCGCATCACCATTCACTTACCGATGTTTTACCTTTCAGAGTTTGTTTCTCCGATAACGGTGTTCCTTTTCTTGCGATCGCTCTGATCTTTGCCTTGACATTGCTCCCCGAACTCTGATTTCTGACCTCGCCCATCTGCAACCTGATCTTCCCATGCAAATTACTCTGCTTCCTAACTTGAAAACACCGGCCGATCTTAAGGCTCTCACCATCGATCAGCTTCCGCAGGTCGCGGCCGAGATTCGCCACGTTATGGGCGAGCAGATCAAGAAGACCGGCGGCCACTTCGCGCCCAATCTGGGTGTGGTTGAGCTCACCATCGCGTTGCATTACGTCTTCGACTTCGGCCATGATCGTCTGCTGTTCGATGTTGGCCACCAGTGCTATCCGCACAAGCTGCTCACCGGCCGCCTTCCTTTGTTGGACAAGCTTCGCACCCGTGAAGGCATGGCGGGTTTCCCAGAGCCGCGCGAAAGCGATTTTGATCTCTTCAGCGTCGGCCACGCAGGCACTGCGATTTCAACTGCCGTGGGCATGGCGCGCGGCGACACGCTTAAAGGCGAAGGTTTTGATCCCCAAGAGAATCCGAAAGGTCGGCGAGTGGTTTCGCTCATCGGCGATGCATCAATCGTCAATGGCGTAGCCATGGAAGGTTTGAACAACGCTGGCACACTCAATCGGCAATTCCTTGTGGTGCTGAACGACAACGGCATGTCGATCGCAAAACCACAAGGCGCCGTAGCTGCCTACTTTGATCGCGTTCGTGTGAATCCTGCGTATCGCTCAATGAAGCGCGCCGCCAAGGGCGTGCTGCGCGAACTGCCCGGCGGCCACCTGCTCAAAGAGATGTATCACCGTATGGGCGAAATGGCGAAGGATGCCGTGACCGAAGATGCATGGTTTGAGAAATTTGGACTGCTCACAGTTGGCCCGGTTGATGGCCACGATCTGCGCAGCTTGATTGACATGCTTATCGAAGTCAAAGACTTCGATAGACCAATGGTTCTGCACGTTCACACGATCAAGGGCAAGGGGTTTGACTTCGCAGAAGGCGATGCGACAAAGTTCCACTCGCCCGGAAGTTTGGTGGTCGAAGGTTGCAGAGTTGAAATCAAGAAATCCGCGCGCAGTTTCACAACCGCTTTCGGTGAAGCAATGTGCGATCTTATGACTCGCGATGAGAAAGTCGTCACCTGCACCGCAGCCATGCCCGACGGCACTGGCCTGAACAAGGTGTTGCCGAAATTCCCTGACCGCGCGTGGGACACTGGCATTTGCGAAAGCCACGCAATGGACATGATGGCAGGACTGGCCAAGACCGGTTTCAAGCCGTTCTTTGCAGTGTATTCTACGTTTGTTCAACGCGCATTTGATCAGGTATTCCAGGAAGTTTCGCTGCAAGGTTTGCCCGTGCGCTTGTGCTTGGATCGTGCAGGGTTGGTCGGCGGCGATGGCGCCGTGCACCATGGCTTCTGCGATATTTCCATCTTGCGAATCTTCCCCAAAGCAGTGCTGCTTGCCCCGATGGATGAGCCGAGCATGTTGGCTGGCATGGAATTCATGCGCAACTACAACGAAGGCTTGAGCGTGATGCGCTATCCGCGCGATTCGGTGAGCGAGATGTTTATCAAACAAACTTGCCCGCCGTTTGAATTGGGCAAAGCCCGCGCTCTGCGCGAACATGCTCAACCCGACATCGCGATCCTGGGTTATGGCGTGATGGCGATCGAAGCAATGAAAGCCCTCGATCACCTGAACGGCCACAGCGAGTACAAGGTCAACGTGTACGATGCGCGCTTCGCCAAGCCGGTTGATCGAGAATTGATCAAGTCGCTGCTCGAGCGCAACATTCCAATTATCACCGTTGAAGATCATTCGACCACCGCAGGCTTCGGCTCATGCGTGGTCGAAGCTGCATTGGACATGAATCTCGATGCGCGGCTGATCACGAAGGTCGGCTTGCCCGAAACTTGGATTTACCAGGACGAGCGTAAGCAACAAATGGCCGAGGCGGGCATCGATGCGCCGAGTATCGCGAGAGTGGTGCGCGAGGTTCTGGATACGCGCGGATCGATCGATATCGTGGTCAGCGCAAACAAGAACCTTGCGGCGGCGCGAAAGTAATGGAACATGACACAAAACCGGCGTAGCCGCTTGAGCGGGCTACGCCGGTTTTTGATTTCGTCGTATCGCCTCAATACAAATCTGGATGTGCTCAGTCTCATCCACACCCGCCACCGGCCCCAATTCTGCAATTCCCTTCTTGATATCTTCGCGCGAAACCGCGGCGGCAAACGCTTTATCCTTCAACTTCTTCTTCACACTTGAAGGCTCCAAATCCGAAATCCCATTCGGGCGGACCTTCGCGCATGCGACGATAAATCCCGCCAGTTCATCCACCGCAAACAACGCCTTGGCCATGTTCGTTTCGCGTGGCGTGCCGGAATACTCCGCGTGGCCAAGGATCGCGTTGATGATTTCCTCATCAACATCTGTAGTCTCTCGCAGGTGTTTGACTCCGATGAATGGATGTTCCTCTTTTGAGGGGTGCTTTTCGTAATCGAAATCATGAAGCAGGCCGCAGACGATCCAGCGGTCTTTCTGCGTCGGTTCTAATTTCTCAGCATATGCGGCCATGCACGCGGCAACGCACTCCATGTGCACACGCAACGCTTCGCTTTGCGTCCATAAGTGCATGAGATGGCGGGCTTGTTCCGGAGTCATGAAACTTTCTTCAAGTCTACCAGGCCGACGCGCAAGCGACGCGGGTTGTATTCTACATACCTCAGGATGCGCCTCGCTGGCGCTTCGGCCTGGTTAGTGGAGTCCATCATGCTCAGCCTCTTATCGCTCGTTCTTCTCATGCAAACTCAACCCGACAATCAACTGCAAACCATCGCGGAATCCAGCAACTACACCGCAACCGCATCCAGCGCGCAGGTGATGGAATTGATCGATCGAATTGCAAAACAATCTTCGATTATGCGGGTGAGTGAATTGGGAAAAACATCCGAAGGCAAATCAATCCCCCTCGTTTTTCTTGCAAACCCACCGATCGGAAAACCTGATGTGGGCGTTCGCACCAAACCCATCTGTTTCATCATGGCCAACATTCACGCCGGAGAAGTTGAAGGCAAAGAAGCTTCGCTCATGCTCATTCGTGAACTGGCTTTGAATCCTGATCACCCGCTTCTCAAAGACCTCACGATCATCTTCGCACCAAATTACAACGCCGATGGCAACGACAAGTTCGATACTGTTGAAAAGAATCGCCCCGGCCAGATTGGTCCCGCGCACTGCGGCATCCGCGCCAATGCAGAAGGCATGGACCTCAATCGCGATTACATGAAACTTGAAGCGCCTGAAACCCGCGCGCTTGTCAGATTTCTCAACGATTGGGACCCCGACATCACGATCGATTGCCACACCACCAACGGCTCGCAACATCGCTATGCACTCACTTACGAATTGCCGCTCAATCCTTCGGGCCATCCCGCGCCGATCGATTTTGTTCGCAATGAGCTTCTGCCTGAGGTCACCAAGCGCGTAAAAGATCGCACTGGTTACGACATGTGGTTCTACGGCAACTTCGCGAAGAATCACACCATTTGGGAAACCTACTCATCTCAGCCGCGCTTTGGCGGGCCGTACCAGGGATTGCGAAATCAGATGAGCGTGTTGAGCGAAGCGTATTCATACGAGCCATTCAAAGATCGCGTGATCGTCACGCGCGAATTCATTCGCGAGATTCTGCAATTTGTAGCTGAAATTAAGCCAAGGGTGATCGAACTCAACCAGCGCGCCAGAACTGAAACCATCAACAAAGGGCGAAATCCTCAGCCTGACGATGTGATTGGTTTGAGATTCAAAATCGCAGCCTTCAACCAGCTTGCAATTGTGAAGGGTTACGCCGATGACCAAGGTGGCGAAGGCGGCGAGGCGATTACGGATGGCCACAAACACGGGCCGGAAAGAGATTACTCCGTCGCGCACCTTGGCCGTTTTGAATCCATGCTCAGCGTTCGGCGGCCGTTTGCTTATGTCATTCCACCGGGCTTTGACACCATCATCGAAAAGCTCAAGCAACATGGCATTCAGACTCAACCGTTCAAGGGAAAAGCCATGGTCGAAACATACACCATCACCAAGATTGACCGCGCCACTCACTCATTCCAGAAGCATCAAAATGTACAGGTTGATGTTGATGCTCGAATTTCCCAGCGAGACATGCCAAGCGGGTCATTCATTGTGCCTGTTGCACAAGCACTTGGCACGCTGGCGGCGTACTTGTTAGAGCCGCAATCTGATGATGGCCTGGTTGCCTGGAATTTCTTCGATGAGCAGTTGATCATCGGCAAAGAATTCCCGGTGATGCGCATTCAGAATCCATTTTGATCTTCAATTGAAGTTTGTTCTGCAGCTTGGGCGATAGGCCTTCATGGAACACCACGTTCGGGTTCACATGTTGAGCGCTGCGATTGTCATTGCGGTTGGGATTGCCGCCAGCGTCGTCACGAGCACGGTTGTGGCAGCCAGGGCGTATCGCAGTCATGCAGATCAACAAGCGCAATCAGATCACGAAATTGCGGTCAAGGGCTCCGCGCGTCTGCGCGTTCGATCTGACCTCGCAGTGTGGAGCATCCACGTCAGTGGCGAAGGTGGCGAATTGAAAATCGCCTATGGCGTTTTGGAGTTTGGCATTGATCGTGTCCAGGCGTACCTTGAGGCCCAGGGTTTTGGCGAGAAGGAAATCACGCTGAGCGCCATCAACACGGAGACTTATTTTGCTCGGGACAAAGATGGACGCGAAACCCGGCAGGTCGCTGGTTACGTGCTGAGCCGGATATTCACCGTAACCACGCCGAATGTTGACCGTGTTGCCCAGGCTGCTGGAGAAGTCACGAAACTGCTCCAGGAAAATGTTCGCGTCGCATCGATGTGTCCGCAGTATTCCTACACCAAAATTGCAGACTTGAAAGTGCAGATCTTGGGAAACGCATCGGCTGATGCGCTTTCGCGCGCCGCTGAAATCGCATCGCATGCCGGATGCCGCGTTGGTTCAGTGCGGCGATGTCAAATGGGAGTCATACAGATCACGCTTTCCAATTCAACCGATGTCACCGGCAGCGGCATTTATGACACCACCACCATTGACAAAGATATCTCTGTCGTCGTCTCATTAACCTTTGGCATCGAAGCGTGAGCGAGGAATGCAAAAAAACGCGATCATGTGCGATCGCGTTTTCTTCAAAATCGTTGCTCGAACACGTCGAGCGATGTCGTTCATGAAGTCAATTGATGAACTTACTTCATGTTCTTGGCGCACCAAGCTTCTTTTTGTTCCTTGCTCATGGCATCCCACTGGCTTGGGCAGCCGTTGCAGCAGAAGCCGATGTTGTGATTTTCGAAGCTGGCGGTCTTCACATCCTTGTTCACAGGCTTGCCGCTGATTGGGCACTTGTCGTTCATCGCACCCATCGAAACGTTGCTCTTGGCTTTGTCGTGATGTTGATCAGAATGACAAGCGGTGGTGGCGAACGCCGCCACGGCGATGACGCATGCAGTGAGAGTTGAGAACTTCTTCATTGATTGACTCCTTGTTGAGAAACCGAAGTTGAAAACAACGTTGAGAGAACAGAGTTGATAAAAACAAAACAGAGAAAACAAATCAGCGTTCCATCGCAGCACTGTCTTATTTTGCGAAGGCGCTGCGAACTGCTAATCATGATATACAAAAAAACCATGGAAGCGAAAAACCTGATGCAAGCGCAATCCAATGCTGAAACCAACGGTTTTGTGTCAGCTATTGGCATGGGCCCCAGGAATTGATCACCACGAGAAGATCATCAACATTGACCTGACAATTTGGAACAATATCCGCAATGCATGTTGGAGCATGGCAAGGATGCGGACATGGGCCCCATCCATTGATAATTGCCAGAAGATCATCGACATCAACGTGGCCATTATGAGGCATCGCAATATCGGCAGGACAGGGCTGTGCCTCACATTCGTCAGGAACGCCATTGCTGTTGGCATCGTGAAGCGTCCCGTTGGCTAATTCAATGCTGTCTCCAACATTATTGTGATTGCAATCGTTATCCGGGGCGTACACCAGAGCGCTGACGGTGCCACGTGTTTTGAAGGTGCCAAGCGTTGCCAGGGAATTGGCGCCATTCAACAAGGTGCGACTCGGCGGCAGGTTGCAATCGAACCGGAAGTTGTACATGGTTGCCCAGCGGATTGCGTTTCCATTTGGGTTTTGCGCATAGGATTGCGCAGCGGACCACTCAATTGCGCTGCCAGTAACAAATGAAAGCCAATCTGTGCCATCGAACGTCACATTGTTCATGCCGTCGCCTGAGTGATAATCCACATCGTGGAAACCGATATTTGTAATGATCGCGCCTTGAGGCATCGGCGTCGAAAACGATCCGATCGAAGTATCGCAATTCACATTTTCAACCGCGTATTCATAATGCCATACGCCATTGTTGAATGTCGCGAGCGATGACACGATAACCAGGCTCGTGTTGTTCAAACTGACAGGACATGGCCCGCCGAATATCTGCTGACATGCAGTGGATTGATTGCCATTATTTGTGGGAAGAGGTTCTGCCACTTGCACGGGGCTTTCGATCACCTGCGAATCCATGATTTTCCATGCATGTATCGCAGGTTGCTCGCGCTGCGTGAAACCCAGCATCGCCACGTTGTAATTGTCAGGGGCTGCCTGAGTCATCGACGCTTCACGATACGATGCGTTGTTATCGTTGTTATCAAAGTACGCATCGTCGGGCGCGACGATATGACATTCTGCAAAATATCGAACGGATGCGCTGGATACTTCAAGATCAGAAAGATTTACGCGCAAGCGACGAAAGGTCGTGCCGCTTCCTGGCGCGACAGGTTCGTTGCTGGGGAATACGCCCGTGTGCGCATTGACGTACCAGCGTGGCTTGAGCGCCGATTGCGTCCCGTTAAAACTCGCCGTCGAAGGACTTCCGCAACCCACACCCAGCACGTTGAATCCTTGGCCATTGCATCCGCAACCGCAACTATTGTCAGCAAGCGCTTCAAAGCCATGTTCCAACCAACTCACGCCGATCTGTTCCAATCGACTGTTCTTATATTTGAAAAGATTTTCGGCGATCACAGCATGCGAAGTGCTCGGAAGCGCATCCCATCGCGCGTTCATATTGCCTATGTTGCATGAGGTGGTGCCGAATGCAAAGGCATCGTACGTCACGCCATTGATAATCTCAGAGGAAGCGTTGAACGTTGTGTCGTTGATGTTTCCAAGAATCAGATCTGGTCCAATCTGCTTGCAGCACCTGGTCGGTGCAGTCGCAGGTGGTCCAGGCAAGTTGCCATCGTGTGGCGTGCAACTTTGCCCCCATAATTGACAAGTCAGCACCAGCGCCGCTGCCGCGCTACTCAATGTCTTGAGACACACTTCAAAGTCTTGATGTTGCATAACCCGCTCCGGGCTAAAGGATGCTCAGCGACAACTGAGCCTATGGCTGACAGATGAATGATATCGGGACGGGCACAAGAAAAAAGCCCCCAACTTTCAACGTTGGGGGCTTGAATGACCATCAAGTACGATCAAATTATTTCACTGGCAGGGACCCCAGGCATTGATGAGCGCCATCAAGTCATCGACGTTCACCTGACAACTGTGGTTGATATCGCCAGCGCACGTGGCCGCAGCACATGGTCGTGGGCATGGACCCCAACCATTGATCACCACCAAAAGGTCATCAACATTGACGACTCCGTTGTGTGGAGTTGAAACGTCAGCGGCACAGGTGATTTCACATTCATCTGGAACGCCGTTGGCATTGACATCATGCAAAGTGCCGTTGGCCAGATCGAGCGTATCGCCCACGTTGTTATGGTTGCAGTCATTATCTGGTGCGTATACCAGACCGGTCACGGAGCCTGCTGTCTTGAAGATGCCAAGGGTGGCAAGTGTGTTCGCGCCGGTTGAGAGCGTTCGGCCTGGCGGACGATCAGCATCGAATCGGAAATTGTACATCGTGGCCCAGCGAATCGCATTGCCGTTGTCATTCTGTGCAAAGGACTGAACGGTTGACCAGGTAATGGCGTTGGAGGTCACCGTGGCAGGCCAATCGGTGCCATCGTAGTTGCGACCTGTATTAGCGGGATCGGCCAGGTTGGTTGGAATTCCATCGCCACTGTGATAGTCGACATCGTGGAAACCGATGTTGCTTAAAGTAATGCCGGGCGGCAAGGGAACGCTGAACGAACTGATTGATGCATCGCAGTTCACATTGGCGACAGCGTATTCATAATGCCAGAGCGTTCCATTCACCAACGAAGCACGAGAAGACACAATTACCAGACTGCTGGTGTTGGTGCTGGGCGGACAAGCGCCGTTAAAGACCTGGGCGCACGCGGCGGTCTGATTGCCGTTGCTTGTTGGAACTGCTTCAGCGACTTGAATTCGCGATTCAATGACATCGCTGTCAAGATCTTTCCATGCATGAATCGCGGGCTGCTCGCGTTGCGTGTTGCCCGTGATGCCGGCATCAAAATTCGTAGCCGATGACTGCGTCATCGTCACTTCACGATGTGAAGCGTTATTGTCGTTGTTGTCGAAATACGCATCATCCTGCGTGACATATTGACACTCCACAAAATACCGGATGGAATTGCTCGACGGTTCCAAGTCTGCAGATTTGACCCGCAAGCGTCGATACGTGTTGCCGCTGCCATTCACGACCGGTTCGTTGCTTGGAAAAACACCCGTGTGGGCGTTGACAAACCAGCGCGGCTTCAAGCTGCCTTGGCTTCCGTTGCGGCTGGCGGTATATGGATCAGCGCAGCCGACGCCAAGCACCGACCCGCCACTTCCATTGCAGGTGCAGCCGCAAATATTGTCAGTCAAAGCGGTGAAGCCATGTTTCAGCCAACTCATTCCAACCTGTTCAAACTTGCCCTTCTTGAATTTGAAAAGGCCTTGAGCGATGGCGGGGTGAGTTGTGCCTGAGAATGCGTCCCAGCGCACATTCATGTTGCCGATGTTGCATGAAGTGGTTCCAAAGGAAAACGCGTCGTAATCAACACCACTAATTGTTTCAGACCCGGTATTGAAGGCGAGCGTGACAATGTCGCCGACAATCACGTCCGGGCCGTTTTGCTTGCAACAAATGGTGGGCAAGGTCGCAGGAGGTCCGGGCAGGTTGCCTGGGTGGTTCGGCGCGCCAACGCACTGTTGTGCATAGGAATGCGGGGTTAAGCTCACAAACGAAAGTACTGTACATGCACCCACAACCCATCCAATGCAAAAATGTGCACGCATTCGAATCTCCTGTTAGGAACAAAAAAAGGGCGGTTCTAATTGGAAATCGGTCGACTTTGGCTCGAAACGTAGCAAAACCGATTATTTTCAGAATACTGTCAAAACCAACGATTTGCACCTCAAAAACGTCGGCAATTGCCGCTTTTTCAGAATGCTCACCGCGATCCTAACGAACACCAAGTGAAACGTTTGCAAGACTCTCTGCTGGTGAGGAATCAACACAATCCAAATGTTGGCTCTCCACGCTTTTCTTGCCGCCCTTCGATGCCAAATTTCAAACTTACGTCAATGGCGCAACAAAAACCCACGGCTCTCAGCCGTGGGTCTTCATTGGCGAACGAGAAATTCACTGCAATTCGGGGCCAATCAGGGGCACGGACCCCAGGCATTAATGACGATCATGAGATCACTCACGTTGACAACGCAATCATGGTCAATATCAGCGTGGCAATAGCGCGGACATGGGGCGGGGCAAGCGCCCCAACCATTAATCACGCCCAGGAGATCATCCACATTGATAATGTGATTGGCCGGAACTGAAATGTCTGCGGGGCATGGGGTTTCGCATTCATCTGGAATGCCGTTGCTGTTGGAATCGTGAAGAAGTCCATTGAAGATATCAATGCCATCGCCAACTCCATTGGCATTGCAATCTGTATCGGGAGCAACAATCAATCCGGTGACTGACCCGGGTGTCTTGAACGTAACCAGAGTCGCTGCGGTGTTGCCGCCGCCTGCGATGGTTCGTGATGGCGGACGATCGGCATCAAAGCGGAAGTTGTAGGTGGTTCCCCAACGCAGTGCATTGGAGTTGGGATTCTGCACAAATGTCTTGGTCGACCAGGTTACTGCATTTGCGGTTTGAACAATTGCCCAATCGCCACCGTCATAGGTGACGTTGTTTTCGCCATCGCCGCTGTGGTAATCCACATCATGGAAGCCGATGTTGGTCAATGTAACTCCTGAAGGCAGCGGCACACTGAACGAGCCGATCGATGTATCGCAATTGACGTTCTCAACTGCATATTCGTAATGCCACGTGGTTCCACTGAGAAACGTTGCGCGAGATGCAACAATCACCAAACTGCTGGTGTTGGCGCTGGGAGGACAAGGTCCATTGAAGAAATCAGGTCGTGCGCAAGCTGCGGTCTGATTGCCATTGCTCGTAGGAGCTGGCTCTGCCACTTGAACATCGGTTTCGATCACCTGATTGTCAATGTCTTTCCACGCGCGGACGCCAGGCTGTTCGCGCTGCGTATTGCCTGTGACCGCGACATTGTAATTCGGAGGTGTGCCAGTCCCACCCGACATCGACACTTCACGGTATGAAGCGTTGTTGTCGTTGTTGTTGAAGTATGCATCATCTTGAGTGACATACTGACATTCAACGAAGTAGCGAACTGAAGCGCTGCTTACTTCCAAGTCATCAGTCTTTACACGTAACCTGCGAAATGTATTGCCGCTGCCAGTCGCAACGGTTTGACTGCTTGGAAATACGCCAGTGTGTGCGTTGACATACCAGCGAGGCTTCAAGCTCGCCTGGCTGCCGTTTCGGAAAGCTGTATACGGATCGGCGCAACCGACACCAAGCACTTCGAACGAATCACCATTACAAGAGCAGCCGCAAATGTTGTCAGTCAAGGCTTCAAAGCCATGCTTCAACCAACTCGTTCCGATCTGCTCAAGCCGTGCGCTGCCGTTGACAGTCTTGTACTTGTACAGGCCTTGTCCGATCGCCGGGTGAGTGGTCGAAGCGAATGCATCCCACCGCACGTTCATGTTGCCGATGTTGCATGAGGTGGTGCCGAAGGAAAAGGCATCGTATCCCACACCGCCAACGAGTTCAGCTGCTGTATTGAATGTTGTGGCATCAATGTCACCAACGATGACATCAGGCCCGTGCTTTTGACAGCAAATAGTTGGCTGAGTCGCGGGTGGGCCAGGGAGGTTGCCCGCGTGATCAACCGCGCCTATGCAGTGGAAATTGGATTCTGGAAATGCGAAAAGTCGCTCAGTTGCGACTCCCAAGAACAAAGGAATTGCAAGTACCGCAAAAGTGCAACCTGATCGCATTTGTCGCTCCTTATACAAACGAAAAGGTAGGTGAAAACGATTGAGTCCAAAACTGACTGCACCGAACCCATAGAGTATCTTCAACACTGGTTTGACAAGCACTTTTTTGTTGAGTTTTTTCTCTTTTGGCTGCCATGAGATTCTGACGCATGTCTCTTATTTGATCAATTGCAAATCCAGTTGCAACAGAATCGAACGCGTTTACCTAGATTCTCGTTTGAACTTTGAGTAAAAAAAAACCCGCAGCCAGAGGCTGCGGGTTCATTTCAAACACTTCATTCTGCAAATTAATCAGGGGCATGGACCCCATGCATTGATAACGATGAGAAGATCATCAACGTTGACGAAGCAGTTGTGGTCAATGTCTGCGCCGCAATAGCGTGGGCAAGGAGCCGGGCAAGCGCCCCAACCGTTAATGACAACCAGAAGGTCATCGACGTTGACATAGTGGTTGGCTGGTGAAGCAATGTCCGCTGGACATGGTGTTGGCGGTTCGCATTCATCCGGTACGCCGTTGGCGTTGGCGTCATGCAAGGTGCCGTTGAACAGGTCGATGCCATCGCCGACGCCGTTGCTGTTGCAATCGTTGTCCGGAGCGACGATTAAGCCCGTCACTGAACCCGCCAATTTATAAGTGGTCATCGTCGCGACGGTATTGCCGCCGCCTGCGATGGTTCGTGATGGCGGACGATCGGCATCAAAGCGGAAGTTGTAGGTGGTTCCGTATCGGAGCGCGTTGTCATTCTGATTCGCAGTCACGACTTGAACGGACCATTTGATTGCATTGGATGATTGCACTGCAGCCCAATCGGTGCCATCGTAGTTTACGTTGTTGACGCCATCGCCGCTGTGGTAATCCACATCATGGAAGCCGATGTTGGTCAACGTAACTCCGGAAGGCAGCGGCACGCTGAACGATGCGATCGATGAATCGCAATTGACGTTCTCAACTGCATATTCGTAATGCCATGTGGTTCCACTGAGCAAGGTTGCGCGAGATGCAACAATCACTAAACTGCTGGTGTTGGCGCTGGGAGGACAAGGTCCATTGAAGAAATCAGGTCGTGCGCAAGCTGCGGTCTGATTGCCATTGCTTGTAGGAGCTGCTTCAGCAACTTGAACATCTGTTTCGATCACCTGATTGTCAATGTCTTTCCACGCGCGGACGCCGGGTTGTTCACGCTGGGTTGTCCCAAGCATTCCAACATCGAAGTTGGCAGGATTGCCGCTGCCGCCAACCATGGATGCTTCACGGTATGAAGCGTTGTTGTCGTTGTTGTTGAAGTACGCATCATCTTGAGTGACATACTGACATTCAACGAAGTAGCGAACTGCAGCGCTGCTTACTTCCAAGTCGCCTGTCTTGACGCGGCATCGGCGATAGGTGTTTCCGCTGCCAGATGCGACAGCTTGAGTGCTTGGGAACACACCAGTATGTGCATTGACATACCAGCGAGGTTTCAAGCTACCTTGGCTGCCGTTGCGCTGAGCTGTGTATGGGTCAGCGCAACCTACTCCCAGAATTTCAAATTGGTCGCCATTGCAAGAGCAGCCGCAGATGTTGTCGGCAAGGGCTTGGAAGCCGTGCTTTAGCCAACTCATGCCGATCTGCTCAAGCCGTGCACTGCCGTTGACGGTTTTGTACTTGTACAGGCCTTGGCCGATCGCCGGGTGAGTAGTCGATGAGAAGGCATCCCACCGAATGTTCATGTTGCCGACGTTGCATGAGGTGGTGCCGAAGGAGAACGAGTCATATCCAACGCCTCCAACGTTTTCCGAAGCATTGTTCCAGGTCAATGAGACAATGTCACCAACGATGACGTCAGGCCCGTGCTTTTGACAACAAATAGTTGGCTGAGTCGCCGGTGGGCCGGGGAGGTTGCCCACGTGATCGACAGCGCCAATGCAGTGGAAATTGGATTCTGGGAACGCAAAAACGTTTTGTGCCGCGGCGCCAACCAACGCGCAAGCGGCAAAAACAGCAAACGATAAACTTCCTCGCATTCGATACTCCTGGTCTATCCGATTGTGACTTCTTAAGGGGTGGGCGATTTCCAATTGAACCAGAGAGACGCTTCCCGCAAGCGCCACTTTGACTACATTCAAGATACTGCGAAATATCGACGAGGCGAGAAAAACCCCAAACTTCGCAACGGGTTTACCTGAACCAACACCAAATCAAAAGAACGGGCAAAAATCAACAAAAGCCGGGTCGCTTGCCCTACCACCGGCACGAACAATCGCAAAATGTTCAAAAATCGAATAAGAAAACGTGCCAAATTGGGCATTTGGGGCGTTTCCGCAGGTTTGATGCGCACAAGAGCTGGAAGTTCAACAAATCGCTTGTCAGACCCATACCTGGCAATAGAGCGCCGGTTCCTTTAGTTTCCCGGTCATGACGCCAATCGTAGAACTGACGAATTTGACCTCATATTGCGGGTGGGCGTCTAGCCATTCGTTAATTGCTTGATCCATGTAAGACAAAGCATCTTCGGTCAACTTGCAGTGAAACGTCTTGACATGGATGGCGCCATTGCCCGTTGTGTTAGGCGTGCGGCTCCAGCAGTCTTCATGCCGTTTGGCCTTCCCAAATGCCGTGATCTTTCCTGACGCTCCAGCTGCAGCGTTGGATTCAGCCACAGGCAACGGCCGAGATTCGTCATTTCCACCGCGTGTTGCAACTTTCGCTGGATCTAAAGGTGCGGTGAATGACTGGCGGCCCAACGCCGGCTTGGTGTGCAGAATCTTTGATGCACCTCCCGCACTGGCAAGCGGCAGCTTTCCGATGGCCTGCTCATCCGCCAACGGAAGATTCGCAGGCAAAGAATTTGAATTTGAAGCTGAACCGGCACTGCCAGGACCTGGCACGTTGGGGCGGTTGGTTTCCATGATCGCTCCTTATAAAGGCTGATTTGCTGGAAGCTGCGATCGCCATCTGGTTTTCGTCATTTCATGGTAACGCAAGTTATGATCCACTGCCCATCATTTTCATTCGCAATCGTCAAAGTTTGCTCGCAAGGCATGGCTTGGGATTGCTCCCAGCGAATCTGCAACCTCCAGCAAGGCTTGCCCTGCACTTCAGAACTCGCTGCGGCGTTGATCGCTCCCTTGCGCACCCTTTTTACCCTGCCTCGCCCGTCGGAAATGGGTCCTTCATAATCCAAGTAAATCGCGCGATGATCCGCCATATGGGTCGCTTCAAGCGATTCGTCTGCCTTAAGTAAATCAATTCGCTTGGCGACTCGAAAACTGATCAACCGTTCTTTTGAGTCGGTCGCGATGAACCAATCAAAATGCACGTCGCCATCGGGCAGATCATGCCGAAGCAACACGATTGATCGCGTCGCGTCGGCGTTCGCCGCCAGATTCATATTCTGCTCTGTCATGGATATCCCATGGTATTGCCGATGGCCATGCAATATTGATCGAATCGAGGCAATTTGGTTATCATTCGGCCTTTCCAGTCATTGAGGAACGGAGCGACAGTTTATGACCGCAATTTCACGGACGATCTTCGTTGCAACGCTTCTGGTCTTAGTCGCCGGTTGCAACTCGCCAAGACCTGCAGAAACCATTCGCGAAAGTGGCGATCACAAATTCAAAATCGCCAACTACGCCGGCGCTCGCGATGAGTACGCCGAGATCGTCGCACGATATCCGGGCGATCTTGATGCGCAATACAAGCTTGGCGTGTGCATGACCAAGACCGGCGAATTGGCCGGTGCGCGCCGCGCCCTTGAGATTGCTCACACCCGCAAACCTGAAAACCAGGATATTGCCAACGCGCTTGCTGAGGTGATGTTCCTGCAGAATGACGAAAGCCGCTTGTTTGCATTCCTTCGCGAGCGCGCTTCCAACACCCAATCGCTTGCGTCTTATCTCCAACTCGCGCATTACTCATTGGCTATGAAAGATCCGGATTCTGCACAGACCGCGATCGACACCGCCATTCAAATTGACAATGGCAAGACCACTGAACCTTACTACCAGGCCGCACTGCTTTCAGAACAATTGGGACATCTCGATGAAGCTGTGCGACGGCTTCGGCAAGCTTATGGCATCAACCCGAACGACGCGCGTGTGCGCGACAAACTCAAAGCGTTGGGAGAAGATCCAATGAAGGTAAGCCCGCTTCCCCCGGGCCGATGAAATGATCAGTTCAGGAAGATTTTCCTGTTCATCCTTCAGCATTGATGAACCTTGCAGTCTAGGGAAATGACATTAGAATCCAGCCCACCGTCCAGGTGATCGACAATTCGATATTGATCGAATTGCATCTTGCCGCTGGATTAACTGTCGTTGGAACATTGCAATGAATTCTTCGAACCCTTTGTCACTTTTGCGATTGTCAATGCGCCAGATGCTTGGCGCCGTTTTCATCGCGTCGTGCCTGGTTTTTTCGTTACGACTTTCCGCTGAGCAGATCAAGCTTTCTTCTGGCGAAATTCTTACCGTTGAAATCAGATCGATCACGAACGACACCATTCGGTTTGTGCATCCTGTGCTTGGTGAGATGACCTTACCCAGAACGGCGGTAACCATACTGCCGCCACCTGCTCCGGGCGAAAAGGCTGCTCCGCCTGCCGCGGCTGCACCGGCAGCTGAAAAAGCTGAACCCAAGCCCACTTCACCTCCACCTCCTGCCGGATCACCCGCGCCGCCACCTGTCGCGGCTCCTGTTGCTCCCAAAGAATGGAAATTCAAACTCGTCATTGCTGCCGGCCTAACACAAGGCAACACAGAAAACGGCAACTTCACCGGCTTGTTCAGCGCCCTGCGCGAAGTGCCGGATATGAAAACGGCATTCGACACCGGCTACTTTTTTGCCCAAAGCAATGGCGACCGGAGCGAAAACCGATTTACGGTTGGGGGACGTAACGACTGGTTGAATCCAGGTTCCAAATGGTTCTACTTCGCCGATCTTCGATATGACATGGATGAGTTCCAATCATGGGATTCGCGAATCAACGGCCACGTCGGCATCGGCTACCATCTCATCTCGCCACCCAAATTCGCGCTTAATCTGCTCGCAGGTATCGGCGCCGTTAAAGAATTTGGTTCCGACAACGATGACATTCGGCCTGAAGCGCTGGCGGGCATCGAAGGCAAGTACGATTTTGCAGAGAAACATTCGCTTGCGTTCAGCTCCACCATTTATCCCGATTTGAAAGACATTGGCGAATATCGATGGGTGAACACCGTCGCGTGGAATTTTCTGATTGATACTGAAGACAAACTCAGTCTCACAGCAGGAATGCAACATGAATACCAATCCAATGTCGATCCAGGTCGCAAGTACAATGACTTTCGGTTCTTTGCTGGCGTGCAATTTGAATTTTGAACAACGATCGATAGTCTAAATCAAGCTGAAGCGCGAATCAGCCACGATGCAGCGCGCTGTTCATAATCCGCGGCTATTGATAGTTTTCGCCGTTCATCCCCATTCTCATCTCTCACTCTCTGTCTTTTCTTCATCAGGAGCACCACATGGGTTTCGTCAAAGAATTCAAAGAGTTCGCAATGAAGGGCAACGTGATGGATATGGCGGTGGGCATCATCATTGGCGCTGCATTCGGCGGAATCGTGAACTCGTTCGTGAAAGATATCATGATGCCGCCGTTGGGCGTGCTGACGGGCGGCGTTGATTTTTCTGACAAACGCTTGATCCTGAAAGATGCCGTGGCAGCGGCCCCGGGAATCAAAGCCGCTCCGGAAGTTTCGCTCAACTATGGCATATTCATTAACACGGTCATTAACTTCCTAATCGTCGCCATAGCCATTTTCATCTTGATCAAAATGATGAATGCAATGCGCCGAAAAGAAGCCGCTGCACCAGCGCCGCCTCCGGGTCCAACGCCTGATCAGAAACTTCTCGCGGAAATCCGTGACGCCATTCGCGCTTCGCGCTGATTCGTAATCGCTTTTGGTTCTCAGAACAGTGCGAACGCGGCAGCAACACTGCCGCGTTTTCTTTGCCTGCTGCGTTCAACTGCTTGAAAAGCCGCAAATGGTTCGCGCTGCAAACCCTTGTTCGTTGCGGTCGTTACACTGTGAATTATGCCTTCGCCCGCAGATCATGTGCCTTTGCTCAATCGATTCATCACGCTCAGTGATGTTGCGCGCTTGCGCATTTTGCGATTGCTTGATAGCGAAGAATTGAGCGTTGGCGAGTTGAGCAAGGCGTTGCAACTGCCGCAGTCGACCGTGAGCCGGCATCTGAAACTCTTGCACGATGCCGGCTGGACCACCAAGCGATCTGAGGGCACCGCAAGCTTGTATCGCGTGGCAGAGCAATCGCTGCCCATCGATATGCGCGAGTTATGGATGCTGGCTCGCAAACAGCTCGGGTCAACTTCGACATTTGAACAAGATGATGCTCGTTTGGCGCAGGTGCTCGCGGAAAGACGCACCGATAGCAAAGCATTTTTTGGCAGAGTTGGCGGCGAATGGGATCAGCTTCGCCGCGAGTTGTTTGGCGAATCGTTTACCGCTGAAGCGTTATTAAGCCTGGTTCACAACGACTGGATCGTTGCGGATTTGGGGTGCGGAACGGGAAACGCTTCGCAAATGCTGGCGCCCTTGGTAAAAACCGTGATCGCAGTCGATCGCGAACCAGCCATGCTCGATGCGGCGCGCAGACGACTTGCCAGTTTTTCCAACATCGAATTTCGTCAGGGCGATCTTGCACAACTTCCTTTGAGAGATCAGGAGATTCATGCAGCGCTCTTGTTTCTTGTGCTGATGTACGTCGATTCACCTGCCAATGCATTTGCGGAAATTGCACGAAGTCTCATACCAAACGGCATGTTGCTGCTCGTTGATATGGTGGCCCACAATCGCGAAAGTTATCGACACACCATGGGCCATGTGCACCTGGGTTTTGACGAAAAGCAGATTAAAGCGTGGGCCAAGACCGCAGGCATGAAAGATGTGCACTATCGCAAGCTGCGCCCAAGCACCAGCGCCAAAGGCCCGGGTTTGTTCGTCGCGACAATGCGGAAAGCGTGAGTACGTAGTTGTTGGTTGTTGGTTGTTGGTTGTTGGCAAAAGTATGAAACACGTTGCGCTTGAACATCAGTCGCAGCAGATTTCAGACTTCACTTGAATCAATTGAACTTCAATCACCAGCGGCTTCAATTGCCTGGGCTGCGCGGCGGACCTGCTCCATCTCGTTTCAATCCACGCCCGCCGGGGTTGCGCGGATTCTGCGGCGGATTTATTCGATCATTCCGCCGCTCTCGGCGCGCATCCAATTCTTTTTGTGCAGCTTGCATTTCATCAGCTTCCAGCACGCCATTGTGATTGAGATCAAAGTCCTCAAGTCGAATCGGTGGAGGCGGTTGAGGAAGTTGCGGATTCATCGCGCCGCGCGGCCCCTCAAATCCGCCAGGCATGTCGCCTTCGTCAGGCGGTGGGAACTCTTCACCCATTTCATCTTCAAGACCTGGCGCGAATTCATCGCCGGGCACACGATCGCCGCGCGTCTGGGGTCCACCGGGGGGTCCACCGGAATGTCCATTGGGGGGTCCATCTGGATTATCTGGCATGCCGCCGCGCGGGCCTAATGGCGCGCCTGGCCCGTTGCCTGGCCGACCCTGTCGCGGGCCATTCGGACCGCCCGGGGCGCCCGGAGCCCGCGGCGGAGGTGGCGCACCCGGAGGTGGGCCAAATCGATGAGCAAACATTCGCCGCTGCTGCGGCGTCAGCTCCCGTAGAAATTTGCCAAAATGATCCACTCCAGTTACTCGGCGATCTCGTTCCAACTCGGCGCGGGCTGTTAAAAGCGATCTCACCTTTTCAAAATCAGGCGAATCATTCTTCAACTCGTTCAGAATGTTCTGTCGAATCGTCGCTGCTGCTTCTTCAAATTCAGCAGCCTGTTTGCGATGATCGGTCCGCAAATCCGCAAGCACCTTGGCTTGCTTGGGATCGAGTTTCAACTCCGTCGTAATCTGTTCAAGCAATTTATCATCGGCAGCATCCTGCTTGAGCGTATCAGCCGGTGATTGCGATTGACTCTGCGCCGCTGTCTTGGATTGCACGAATCCAATCAATACGAAAATGTTGAACAGAATTGAAAGTCCAAGCGCGAGCATAAGCGAACGAATGAGGATCTGCGATTTCATTGCACGGCCTCCGCATCTGCAGCGCCTGCGCTGTTGCCGAGCAATTCGAGTTCAATCTTGGCTTGATCTTCGCTTTCCAGTACGCCAAAGGAAACCGCAGAGACAAGCGATTCACTCGATGGCCGGTTGGAAGCGGGGATGGAAGCGCCGATATGGTGGCCTAGAACGCACACGCCAATCAGCGCGGCCGCAGCCGCACCGCGCCAGAGCGTAAACGTAAAAACGGCTAGACGCCGGCGCTGTTGGGAGACGCCGGCGCCTGCCATCACTGTTTCGCCCGCCTGAATGTCAAGGTATTTCTTTTCTGCGTCATCACCAATCAACGCCATGGCTTTTGCAATAACCTGCGGAGGCACAAAGAGCAATTGTTGTTCATTGCGCGAAAATTCCTGGTGATCCCGGTGCGCTTCACGGCAGACCGCGCATGTTTCCATGTGCGCTGCAATGGATTGCGCAACCTCCTGAGACGCATGGCCATCAACGAATGAAGCCAGGTCCATCAGTGATGGACAGGAATTCGTTGCGTGCACCCAGTGTTCAGCGAGCGGCTCCGATGCATCTCGTGCTTCGTGGCCGTTTGCAAAATGGAATGGACCGCGGTTCGTCATAGCTTCTCTCGTTATACAGTAGATTCTGGCGAAACATCCCTGCCTCCCCCCACTTTATCCGGACCTGAAGAATTCTCATGTTCCTGCACAAAGCCCGGTAATTGCTGGCGAAGACGGGTCAAAGCTTTGTGCTTGGTGCTGCGAATGGTTTGAGGGTCAACATCCATTCGCTGGGCTGCCTCTTCGACAGACATGCCCTCCTCAAAGAGCATCCGCACCACCAAACGTTGGCGATCGGTCAGGCAACCCAAGTCAACCGAGGTAATATCGGCCAGGGATTCTGATTCAATCACTTGATCACGGGCGCGCGGCAGAGCGTGCGCTTCAACTCCATCCAGTCCAATAGAGTTCAAATTTTTCTTTTGGAATTGTTCATAGACAACGCTTCTTGAAACAAGCGTCAGCCATGTCGAGAGTGATGCGCGATTTGAATCAAACGTTTTCAGGAGCCGGCAATCATTGCGAATCAATCGAACGAATACATCCTGCACGCGATCATCAACATCATTTCTGTTCGCAGCTTTTCCGCCGATTGCGCGATGCACCGCAGCATAAATAATGCTGCTGGTTCGCTGGACGAAATGATTCCATGCTTGCTTGTTTCCCTTGACGCAGGCTTGAATATCAACGTCCAGCACGAGTGACTCCGAATGGCGAACGGCCGGTAATCATACGATCAAAAGAAACAGAAATGAGGACACGAAAATTGTAAATTCGTGCATTTACTTCGGCATGCATCTCCTCATCATCTCTCTCGACAACCTGCGAAAAAAAATCTTCGTCTATTCATTTCCTGCCTTCGTGCGATTTTTTTCCACACTCTCGCGGGGATGAATTACGTGCTGTGTCAGTACAACCCATCGGAAGGGTATAACGCCTTACCTAACTTGAACTTTCACTGATCGATTCACTTTCACCATTGAGGTCTGTCATGCGTATTGGAAATTTAACCATCTTCATGCTCAGCGGCGCATTGCTTGCCTCGGCAAGTGCAGTGCGAGCGCAGCCGTTGCCGATGCGCGGGCATCAGCATCAAGGTGCAGCGCCGTGGCAGACACCATATCCTTGCAATCAATTGAATGATCAGGTCGATGACCAGCTCGCGAATCACGCGGCTCCTCAGTTTGACGTTGATGATGTCGACTTGTCTATCGATCAGACCTTTGACACGCGACAAGTTCCGCCCAATCAAGATGATGACCAGCCGCAACCTCCCCAGGGCGGTCGAGGTCTGCGGCGTGGACCAGGTCCTGGCGCGCCGGGCACTCCGGGCGCTCCTGATAGCATTGGAGGAAATCGTGGCCGTCGTGGATTCCGTGGTGGACGAGGCACGTCACCACATCCACCATCGCAGCCACCCGCGCCTCCGTTGCCGCAGCAGATGATTCCGCAAATGAGTGACCAGGTTGGTCAAGGCGAGCCGCGCACTCGACATCCAATGCGGCCGCAAATGCAAGGCGGGCCTGGTCCGCAACAAGAGTGGCAACCACGAGATCAGCAAGATGGTCCACCACCACGATTTGGTCCGGGCATGCGCGGAATGCAACATCGCCAACCGCAAATGGGACCGCAAGGCAGCGGACCTGGCGCAGGCGGTCCACCAACGCAGATGCAATTCAAACATATGCGAAAGATGATGCGCATGCATCGCATGATGTTGAGAATGCAACGCATGGAACAAATGCAAGGCATGCCACCAATGCAGCACCTGCAACAGCCAGGTCGCATGCAAGAATTTCGACAAGGCCCAGCAATGCGCGGACAAATGGGAATGATGCAACCTCCAAGAGGTTCCGGTCAATTTGGTCCGCATCCCAATCAAGGTCCAGGCATGCAACAAATCCCGCGCGGACAATTTGGACCAGGACCTGGTCCAAGAATGCCACGCCCGGGGATGGAACGACAAGGCATGCCCGGCCCGTATATGCGCGGTCCGCAGATGCGAGGTCCCCAGATGCGAGGTCCCGGAATGGATCGCCCAGGACCTGCAATGCGCGGTCAACGTTTCGGGCGCGGTGAGCAGCATGGATTGAGCAACGGAATACCACCCGAAATGATCGATCAGCAGCTCCCGCCACCGCCACCGCCACCCCCCATGCCATTCGGCGATCAACCCGATGGCTTCGGCGGTCCACCGCAATTCCAACCGCAAGGCATGTTCGATCCTGATTTCAATGCTCCTCCATTAGACGATCAAGGGCCATTTGATGGTCAATCGATGGAATGGCCTAATGATGAAATGCAATCATTTCCTCCGCCACCACTGCCGCCGCCATCAGGGCCGCAGGATCAGGAAACAGGTCCGGAACAACCAGAATAATCGCGCATCGCAACGCGATTCAGCTCAACGAATTTTAGAACAGCTCATACGTCATCGTTCGCCGGCGATCGCCAGTAGTTCGCAGTCGCTGCGCTCAAACAGGAGATGGTCATGTACGAAAGATCAAGCGTAATCTTGAATGCACTTGCTCTTGCAGCAACCACGACACTTGCAAGCATTTCGCTGGCACAAACCGGAACCGGTCCGTTCGTGAACTGGGAGACGCCGCATGTAAATCCAATCGCGCTCACGCCCTCAGGCAATTTGTTGCTTGCGGTGAACACTGCCGACAATCGCCTTGAAGTGTTCGACATTTCTCGAGGCAACGCCCAGTCTCCCTCAAAGATTCGATCCATCGCAGTTGGTTTGGATCCAGTTTCAGTCCGCGCTCGCAACAACGTTGAAGCGTGGGTGGTTAATCAGATTTCGGATTCAATCAGCATCGTTGATCTTCCCACGGGTCGCGTGGTGCAGACCATCACAGGAACGGTTGGCGATGAGCCGTCTGATGTGGTGTTCGCAGGCAACCCGCAGCGAGCATTCGTAACCATTTCACGAATGAATCAAGTTCGCGTATTTGATCCTTCAAATCCTGCCGCCGCTCCGACGATTATCGACATTCAAGGCCAGAATCCTCGCGCTTTGGCCACCAGCGCTGACGGGTCAACCGTGTATGCGGCGATTTTCGAATCAGGCAACAAATCAACGCTTGTTTCGCAACAGCAGGTTTCGCAAGGCAGCAGTCCCTATGGGGGCGTGAATCCGCCACCCAACAACGGCAATGCGTTTTTGCCTGCGATGACGCCAGGCAACCCCACGCCTCCGCCTGTCTCGATCATTGTCAAGAAAAATGCAAATGGCCAATGGGTTGATGGCAACACCACGCCGCGCAACTGGTCAAACTTCGTCACGTGGAATCTGCACGATCATGATGTCGCCATCATTGATGCCAACGCACTCACCGTCACTTATGCCACTGGCATGATGAACATGGTTGCAGGCGTTGCTGTTTCACCTGCTGGCGTGATTGCAGCGGTGGGAACCGATGCGATGAATCAGGTTCGCTTTGAGCCCAACGTCGATTCCACATTCATTCGCTGCAAAATCGGATCGTTCAGCGCAGGAACACCCGGTAACGTGAGCTTCAACGATATCAATCCCCATCTCACATACGCGGTCAAAACCATCTCGCAAGCGCAGCGCGATCAATCAATCGGCGACCCGCGTGGAATAGTCTGGCATCCTACCGCCAACATAACCTACGTCAGCGGCATGGGGTCGAATAACGTGATCGTCACAGACACCACCGGCGCACGGCTTGGATTGATCGACGTAGGACAGGGACCAACCGGACTTGCCATCAACGCTGCGGGTTCTCGCTTGTATGTGCTGAACAAGTTCGATGGTTCGATTTCGACAATCGACACGACGGCGAACACAGAACTTTCGCGAGTGGCTTTCTTTGATCCAACGCCATCCGCAATCAAAATCGGTCGGCCATTCCTCTATAACACGCATACAACCAGCGGATTAGGTCAAGCTTCATGCGCTTCGTGCCACATCGATGGCCGCGGCGATCATCTGGCCTGGGACCTGGGCGATCCTTCAGGTGCGGTCACACTATTCAATCAGATCTGTCAGGCGCCTCCGGGCGGCGGCGGGCCAACTTGCATCAATTGGCACCCCATGAAAGGACCGATGGTGACACAACCGTTGCAAGGCATTATTGGCAACGAACCCTTTCACTGGCGAGGTGAAAAGACAAACCTGGCAGCTTTCAATCCCGCATTCACCAACCTGCAAGCCCGCGATGCACAGTTGACAGCCAATGAAATGCAGCAATTTGAAAATTTCGTTGCAACAATTACGTATCCACCCAATCCAAATCGCAACATCGACAATTCATTGAAGACCGCCATGCCTGTCACAGGCGGCACAGGTAATGCAACAACCGGCCGCAACGTGTTCTTGAATGCGCCGGTCTTGCCTGGCGGGGCGACTTGCGTCGGCTGCCACGCTCTTCCAATCGGCTCCAACAATCGTATCGATATTCCAGCAGCCGATCCTCAAGGCCGCAAGAACGCGCAGCTCCGTTCGGCTTACATGAAGACCGGCTTTGACCGCACATCGCAGAACAACAATTGCGGCTTTGGTTACAACCATGATGGAACGATGGATACCCTCGCAACCTTGTTGAACAATTCTGGTTTTGCGTTGGCCCCCGGCGCCCAGGGTGTGCAACAGCGACGCGATCTGGAAGCGTTCATCCTCAGCCTTGGCGTTGACACGCATGCTGCTGTCGGCACGCAAGTGACAATCATTGACGGATCCTCTGCCACCGCAGCGCAACTGGCGTTGATCAACCAGATGCTTACGCTCGCCAATTCCAATGCGGTTGGCTTGGTTGTGAAAGGTCGGCAAAATGGAATTGAACGCGGGTACCGCTACAACGGCAGCAACGTGTTCCAGGCCGATCGCTCGGCGGAACTCATCACGCAAACCACATTGCTCGCGTCAGCGACGCCAGGCAATGAACTCACCTACATGCTGGTGCCCGCGGGATCGCAAACGCGCATTGGAATCGATCGCGATTCCGATGGTTTCTTCGACCGCGATGAAGTCGATCGCTGCAGCAATCCCGCAGATCCATTGAGCGTTCCTGCATCCAACGCGTTATGCAGAGCTGATATTTCACCCCCGGGCGGCAACGGATTCGTAAACGTTGATGACCTCTTGTTGGTGATTAATTCTTGGGGCGCCACGAGCGGCCCAGCAGATATTGCACCGGGCTGCGGCAATGGATTCGTGAACGTGGATGACTTGCTTGCTGTCGTAAATGCGTGGGGTCAGTGCCCGCATTGATTTGATCATTCATCCAAAAATGTAGCCCCGCAATGCGGGGCTCTTTTTTTTTGTGAAGTTTATGTTCTACTTGCGATCAATTGCGATTCCAGATCACTGCGCAATCTGCGATTCCATTGCACGCACCGCCTGAACGTACGCTCGAATATCGGCTTCATCGGCTTTGGGCAATCGAGCACGCTTGATCATGCGCGGCAACGCTTCATTCCATCGCTCCATTGAAATCGAAGTTGGATACACCGGAGTATGGCAATACGCGCACTGACCCAACATCAATTGACGGCCATGCCGAAGTTGTTGCTGCGAGACTTGCGAATCAGATGAAAGCCGCACCAACCGGTCATCAACTTCCGGCAGCGCACTGCTTGCACAGCCTGACATTGCAATCGACACGAAAACGCAAGTGATCATTTCCAGAAAACAATACATCGATCGCAAGCGAAGCTCTCTATTCTTTGGCGTGTTCAAAAGTCGATTTCAAAAATGGTCCGCAGCGTGAATTCGGCTTCATCTTCGCCACCGGTCAATAAGAATAGCGCCGTAGTGGTCACAGCCCAATTGTGGCCTCGATACGAAAAATTCGGCCCCAGAAAACAGTTCTGCTTCTCGCCACTCTTGTAATCTGGCAGCGGAACTTCGTGAATGAACTCTGCGCCCACAAACCACGAAGGCGACAATTCATAACTCACACCGAGGCGGTTGGCGAACTCTATTCCATGGGCATCATATTTGAAATACTTCTGGCCTTCCCAACTTGGCTCGATCACAAAATTGTACGCCACCTCCAGCTTGTCAAACACCTTGTCCACGATGAACACGTTTTCCCATTCCAGACTTTCACGGCCGATACCAACCTCAGCCTTATAACCCAGCCCGATCGCATCGGTCACTGGATCCATGAAACGAATGCGAATCTCCGCAGCCGTCGCATCGTAAATCGTTTCGTGGCCTTCTTCATCTTTTTGCCAATGCCACTCGGCCAGGTCGACGGCTAGCTGAATGGTGTCGGTGAATCCGTATTCGATCTCATGCCGAAAGTCGATCCGCTCGAACTTGCTGTCTTCAGGCGTATGCGATCGCCAGGTGATGGCCTGCTCGAATTCAAAATCACCCGTCGGTGGATGGTGGCGGCTCTCATCGGTGAACACAAACCGACGATCATCAGCATGAACAACTGTTGCATTGAGAGCAACAATTGCGGCTGCACATACAAAATAAAGTGGGCGAAAAGTCACAGAACATGAAAACTGCATCGTGCATATCTCCCTTGAAATCAAAGACTCGCTATACGTCGTTTGAAAAGGCTAACGAAGGATTTGGCGCGTCGCAAACCAGATGTCAAATTCAGCACAATCTTCCTGATTTGAACTGAATTGAAATGACAGTGGCCGCCTACGCTGCGCCAATCATGTTTTCGTTGGCTTCTTCATCAAAATGAATTACACTTTGCCCTAATGTGCGCGGCCAGTAACGACGCCGTATTTTTGGAATCGGCTTGGATGCGCTGCTGTGCGCGGTTCGCTCGATGAGGATTCACATGAAATCGATTTCGTCATTATGCCTCCGCGGCTTTGCACTTCTTTCCATCTCCTTGGTGGTGCAGGCAACTGGCGCCCAAACCGGTTTCTACAACTTTGAATCCGCCCCGGTGAATCCGCTCGCCATCACGCCCGATGGAACGAAATTGCTTGCGTGCAACACTGCTGATAATCGATTGGAAGTGTTCAGCCTTGTTTCGGGAACTCCCGTACGCATTGCATCAGTCTCTGTGGGACTTGATCCAGTTTCCGTTCGCGCTCGCAGCAACACCGAAGCGTGGGTGGTCAACACCGTTTCTGATAGCGTGAGCATTGTTGATCTCAGCTCCAATCCGCCGCACGTGAAGAACACAATTTCCACTGGCGATGAGCCCATGGATGTAGTGTTCGCAGGCAACCCGCAGCGTGCATTTGTCAGCGTCAGCCAGCTTAATCAGGTTCGGGTTTATGATCCAGCTACGCTGGCTCAAGTTCCTGGATCTCCGCTTGCTATCCAAGGGGAAGACCCGCGGGCGCTTGCGGTGAGCAATGATGGATCGAAAGTTATTGTTGCAATTTTTGAATCCGGCAATCGCTCGGTGATTATTCCTGCATCGGTTGTTTCCAATCCGGCCAGTCCATATGGCGGCGTGAACCCTCCTCCAAATTCAGGCGCGGGATTTAACCCACCCATCGCCGCTGGCCTTCCCACGCCACCTCCGGTGGGAATAATTGTGCATAAAGAGCAAGGTCACTGGCGCGATGACAACCTTCACGATTGGGACGCGCTGGTTCCCTACAACACGCATGACAACGATGCGGTGGTCATCAACGCCAACACGTTGGCAATGTCAAACATCACGGGGTTGGTGCTGAATATCGTGACCAATCTTGCGGTGAATCCATCCAACGGCCGCGTCACTGCTGTTGGTTTATACGACTTCAACGAAATTCGATTTGAGCCGCGACTGAAAGCAAAATTCACCCGCGTGTTTAACGGAACGTTTGATCCAACTTCGCTGGCAGTGACTGGTGGCGGCGATTTGAATCCGCATCTGGGAACTTACGCCACCCTCAGCATTCCGCAAGCGCAGCGCGACTTATCAGTGGGCGATCCGCGCTGCGCAATTTGGAACGCGGCGGGCACCCAGATGTACGTCAGCGGAATGGGTTCCAACAACGTCATCGTCACCAATTCATCCAACACTCGTTTGGCGACCATCAACGTTGGCAATGGCCCAACTGGTCTGGCGCTCGATGCAGCCCACAATCGCGTGTATTGCCTGAATCGTTTTGATGCGACAATTTCCCGCATCGACACTGCCACCAATACGGAAGTTCTGCCGCGCGTTTCGTATTTTGACCCGACTCCGACAGTGATCAAATCCGGTCGGCCGTTTCTCTACAACACGCACCAATTTTCCGGCTTGGGCCAAGTGTCCTGCGGCACGTGTCATCTTGATGGAAAAATGGACAACGAAGCATGGGACTTGGGAGATCCGTCCGGAAGCGTCAAAACATTTAATCAACAATGCAATGGCGGTTTGCCGCCTCCATTCTCTGGACAATGCGGCAACTGGCATCCAATGAAGGGGCCGATGACCACGCAGACGCTCGTGGGAAGCGTCGGCAACGGCGGCATGCATTGGCGATCGGATCGCGAAGATTTGATGGCGTTTTCACCAGCGTTCGTGAGCTTGCTGGGCGGCGACGCTTCGCCTTCCAACGCTGCCATGACCCAGATGCAGGATTTCCTGGCAACCATCCATTTCCCACCGCAGCCAAATCGCTCAATCACTGACGGCTTGCCTGCATCACTTCCTTCATCAATGCCTGGCTTCACGGGAAATCCAACAACCGGTCAGAGTTTGTTCACTACCACAGCGATCGACGGCGGCGCAATTACCTGCGTAACGTGTCATACGCTCGGCATGGGCGGCGCCAACAGCACTGTGATCTCAGCCAATTTGTTGCAAGAATCACAAAGCATGAAGGTGCCGCAACTTCGCAACTTGTATGAGAAGACTGGTTTCTTTACGACGAGCACAACCAACAATCGCGGTTTCGGATTCATTCATGATGGAAGCAACGATACATTGGTGAACTTCCTGCGCAGCCCCGTGTTCGCCTTTGCCGCAGGCGCCGCTGGCGATCAGCAACGCCGTGATATCGAAGCGTTCCTCATGTGCTTCCCCACTGGCACGCACCCCGCCGTTGGCGTACAAACCACTGTGCTGATCGGCAGCTCCATTCCGGACTTGCAGCAGACGTTGATCAATCAAATGATCTCGCTTGCCAGCAGTGGCGCGGTAGGATTGGTGGTCAAAGGAACGCAAGGCGGAATCGATCGTGGCTACGTGTTCACCAATGGTCAATTCCAATCAGATCGCGCCGCGGAATCTTTGCCGCCTGCAACGTTGCAGTCTTTGGCCGGCCGCGGAAGTGAATTGACGTACACCATTGTCGCTGCGGGAACGCAAGTTCGAATCGGCATCGATCGCGATGCAGATGGTTATTTCGATCGCGATGAAATCGACAAGTGCAGCAATCCTGCAGACCCGCTCAGCATTCCCGCACCCAACGCACTGTGCCGCGCTGACGTCGCGCCACCTGGCGGCAACGGCATCGTTAACGTTGATGATCTTCTGGTCGTCATCAATAACTGGGGCGCCACAAGTGGCCCTGCGGATATCGCACCGGGTTGCGGCAATGGCATCGTCAACGTTGACGATCTGCTGGCGGTGATCAATGCATGGGGCGCTTGCCCGTAACGCTGCCCTCGATTCTTTACCCCACGGCATTTCAACGGGTTGTACAACGCAAATAGGGGTAGCCATATCGATTCGTCTTTTTTTGTTGAGAGAAGACAGACTGTGCTGTATGTTAAATACGGCTTTTCGGATAGCCTAGGCACAGGTGATTTGATGTTCCGAACATCGCGCAGTTTGCGGTTGAGAACCGGTTCGCCTCTCGCGCGTTTTGCATGCGTGGCATGTACGGGCATAGCGATCAATGCTTTTGCCCAATCACAACTTCCGTTTGTTGATCAGGCAATCCAGCGGGGAATCTCCTACGTACCAGACCAGGAAATTTTTGATGCGCCGTTTGGCGAGGGCGCGGCGTTTGCCGATTTAGACAACGATGGCGATCCGGATCTAATCCTGCTCGGCCGTGCTGATGGACTTATCGGTATTTTTGAAAACAATGGGCAGGGCATGTTTGTTGACCACTCAGCGAATTCTGGCCTTGATCTGCTTAACAATGCTTCGGGCATCGTGGCGGGCGATTATGACGGCGATGGACAACTGGATATTTACATCTCAAGATGGAACAAATACAACAAGATGTATCGCAATCTTGGCAGTTTTCATTTTCTCGATGTAACTGCTGAAACAGGTGTGGGATCGCTGGGCGATTCCAGCGGCTGCGGGTGGGGCGATATCGATGGCGATGGTTGGCTGGACCTTTATGTTACCAATCGCTCAGTTCCCAATCTGCTGTTTCACAACGTTCGTGGCGCCTTTACTGATGTTGCGGAGATTCTTGGATGTCAGGCTGCAAATCAGCCAAGTTATCAGGCGACGTTTCTCGATTTCGACCGCGATGGCGATGCAGACTTGTACATCGCCAACGATCGCGGCGCGCTTCACTGCAACATCTTTCATAATCTTCTGTACCGAAATAGAAACAGCGCATTTGTCGATTCAACGGTTCAAACCAACACAGCTGCGTGCGTTGACGCAATGTGCATCGCCGTTGGCGACCTGGACAACAATCGATTGATGGATTTGTACATCACCAACAATTTGTTGGGCAACTCGCTCTTGATGCAGCAGCCCAATGGAACTTTTTTGCAGCAAGCCGCCGCCGCCGGTGTTTCGTCATTTACTACCGGTTGGGGATCTGTGTTTTTCGATTATGACAACGATGGCTATCTGGATCTGTATGTATGTAACGAATTTGCGAACAACTTGTTGTATCACGGTTCGCCTACGTGGCCGATGGTTAATGTGGCGAACCAATTGCATGTGAACGACAGTGCCGCCTCTTTCGCATGCGCAATTGCTGACATCGACAACGATGGAGATGTTGACCTTCTGGTTGTGAATCGCGACACCAACGTACGCCTCTTCATCAATCAGAATAATTCAGCCAATCATTGGGCCAAGTTCAATGTAGTCGGCCGCGGACACAATCGGTGGGGCGTCGGCACAAATGTCGATGTGCGAACAGGGACAACGTGGAGGCAGCGCGAAGTCATCGCAGGCGACAACTACAAATCTCAAAATGAATTGAAACAACATGTTGGTATCGGTGCAGCGACCACGTTGGATGAAATTGTCATTACGTGGCCGGGACCCGTTTCACGCACCATTACCAATCTTTCACCAAATCAAACCTGGACGCTTTATCCGCTTGAGCGCCTGGGTGATGCGAATGGCGATGGTGCATGGGAGCTTGTCGATTTTCTTGCCTTGGAACATTGCTTTGGCCCGGACTCGCCTGGTTCGCTCCACCCGGGTTGTGAAATAATGGATTTCGATGGTGATGCTGATGTCGACCTCGCAGACTTTTCGCAGTTTTTGAAACGGTTCCAGGGAAATGTTTCTGATTGCAATGCAAACGGTGCGAATGATTTCTTGGATATTCTTTTGCATGCAAGCGCGGATGTGAATTTCGACGGCGTTCCAGACGAGTGCGAATGCATCGCTGACATCTCGCCGCCTGCAGGCAACCATTTTGTCAACATCGATGACCTGCTCGTCGTTCTTCTGTCCTGGGGTCGTACGGTATCAGCAGAAGGCGATATCAATCACAATTCTGTCGTTGATGTTGATGATCTCTTGATTGTCATCAACTCCTGGGGACCGTGTGATTGATGCACGGCATCGGCGACTCCCGCCTCGGCCTAGAATCAAAAATGCGATGGACACCATTCGTTTTGGTGATTGCGTTAGTGGCGGCCTTGGCGCCGCGCGAAGCAATTTCACAATCGGCATCCGCCCGCAATATCACCGTGATGACATGGAACGTTTATTCCGGCGCGGGATTCAACACCGTGTTGTCTGCAACATCGCCCAGTCAATTGCTCAATGCGATGGTGAAACTATTTCGACAAGTGAAGCGAACCGATTTTGAAGACCGTGCTATCGCGATTGCAGATGAAATCCAAAGCACTAAACCGCACCTGATCGGTTTGCAGGAAGTCGCGTTGTGGCGAACGCAATCGCCTGGCGATGGCCCGCTCAGCGGCGCTCAGCATGTCGAGTTTGATTTCCTGGAAATTCTGCAGGATGAACTGCACTCGCGCGGCTTGAATTACGATGCGGTCGCCATCTTCAACGGCTTTGATTTCGAAGCGCCGGGACTTTTTGCCGATGGATTGAAAGATGTGCGATTCACCGATCGAGATGTCATTCTCGCTCGACACAGCAGTCATGTGCAAATAAGCAACATCAAAACAAGGCGTTTTCAGGCCAGGTTTACGCTTCCGTTGGGAATGAATTACCCGCGCGGCTGGGAATCGGTGAATGTCAATTTTTATGACAAGTCATTTCGATTCATCAACACGCACCTTGAAGCGCTTTCAGCTTCCGTTAATGAATCGCAGGCCAGTGAATTGATCGCAGGACCGATTGATGTGAACAAACCTGTCATTGTGGTTGGCGATTTCAATTCGCCCGCCAACGTTTCCATTGGCGAAGCTTATGAACTTTTGGTGCATGCGGGCTTGACTGATGTTTGGCCGGAAGCGCGGCCGAATGATGCGGGCAACACTTGTTGTCAGGATTCAGATTTGCAAAACGACCAATCGCATTTGTCGTCGCGAATCGATTTGATTTTCGTTGAGGGATCGATCACGATTCGTTCAGCCAAACGGATTGGCGAAAGCGTTGCCGACCAGACCGCTTCAGGTTTGTGGCCATCGGATCACGCGGGCGTTGTCGCGAAGTTACGCTTGGATTGAGGCTTGCGCAATCTTAAGCGCAAGGTCTGCATCACGAATAATTTCTTGCGTCGATTCCGGCTGATGATCGAACCAGATCGCGTTGAGCTTGCTGGAATTGTCACGAATCAGAATCTCTGCTTTATCCAGGCCAAGCAATTGCTCATCTCGCGGCAGCTGTTCCAGATCGGCGAGCGCGAATGTCACCGCTTGCAAATGAATGATGGGCGAAATCGATTCGCGCCAGCGTGGCCCGTCTGCCTGCTCAGGCACCGCCATGGCCGCTTGCGCCAAATGCACCCACTGCGTCAGCAATCCGGTCCAAGTGAGGATTTCAGGATGCAGCGAACTCATTGCCCAGATTTTACGCTGCGATTGACCCGCTTTGCAGGTCTGGAGTTCGTTCGGTTTTCTTTAAAATGCGACCGCTTGGCCGATATCCCCAAACTATGGCCTCTTCAAACAACGCCAACGCTGATCGTACGCGCTCAAGTCGCTCGAACAAGACGCAGTCCCCCACTTCTCTGCCTCATCCATCGATGGGTAGGCGAATTGTGTGGGTGCTGGCGGCAGGCATTTGGATATTTGTGTTGCTTGCACTCATCAGCTTCAATCCTGCTGATCCGCCATCGCATGTGGTGGCCGTCCACAATCATCCGGTCGAGAATCTTTGCGGCGCGGCTGGCGCAGCAATTGCCTACTGGTCGTTCTTTGTCATCGGTTCCGGAACGTGGGTGATTCTCTTGGCGTTGGCGACATTCCTGGGCATTACGCTCTCCGGCCGCGCCGTGAACCATCCTTTGGTGCGAACCCTGGGCTTGTTCATCATGGCTGCAGCATTTTCGAGTTTTCATGAACTCTGGCTGCCGCGATCGGGTTCACTCTCCGGCTCTCAATCAGGGTTGATCGCGCAGCGCATCATTGCTGAGATGTCGCCACGCTTTTCGGGTGTCGGGACCTTTCTCATCTTGCTCTCTGCATTTGGAATGGGCGCGGTGGTGGCGATCGATCAAATCGTGTTCAGCATTCCACGCTGGACCTTGATTGCCATTGGCGTGGGCAAGAGTATTCCGGTGCCGAGCGTGCCGGTGGCGAAAATTGCAGGCATGTTGACGCGGCGGCCGCAGCCAGCGCTGCAAGGTCTGGGCAGCGGCGTGATGGATGATGAAGCGCCACCGCCAGCCAAGATTCGCAAAGGCCGAAAAATTCAGACGCCGCTGATTGATCCGGATGCGGGTGGCGTGGGCGCCACCGAAGCATTTGTGCCGGAAGAGCACGAGGTGAATGAAGAGAGTGGCGGCGAGGAGACAAGTCAGAAAGATGACGAAGCGAAAAATGATGCGGCAAACAAGCAGCGCGAAAAACTCTCCGCCGATGCGCTTCGCGCCAAGATCGCCAAACTCCCGCTGCGCATGACGGGCGCAACAAAAACCATCGCGCGCGACGAAGACATTCCCCGTGAGGAGAATTTCGAAGGCTACCAATTCCCTACACTCGATTTGCTTGGGGACCCTGAATCCAATTTCTCGGAAAAAATGGAAGCCTTCGTTCGTCAGCAAGCGCAGCAGTTGGAAGAAGCGTTGCAAACCTATGGCATTGATGGCGAAGTTGTGGGCATCGAATCCGGCCCGGTCGTCACGCTCTATTCAGTTCAACTCGCGCCGGGAACAAAGGTCGCAAAAGTCACAGCAATCGCAAGCGATTTGGCGCGCAGCTTAAGCGCGCAGAACATCCGTATCGTCGCCAACATGGTGGGAAAGACTACCGTTGGCATCGAAGTTCCAAATTTGCAAAAAGAACGCGTGCGGTTGAAAGAGCTCATGTCTGGCGATCAGGCGCGCAACATGAACCTTCCCATGTTCCTGGGCAAAGACGCATCGGGCGAACCTTTGGTTGCAGACTTGACACGCATGCCGCACATGCTCATCGCAGGCACCACCGGTTCGGGCAAATCAGTTTGCATGAACACGATCATCATGAGCTGGCTGTACACCAAGCGGCCGGATGAATTGAAGATGGTGCTGGTCGATCCCAAGATGGTCGAGATGAGCCAGTTCGCAGACATTCCTCACTTGATGTGTCCCGTGGTGACGGAAATGAATCGTGCTGCTGCGATTCTGGAATGGGCAGTGAACAAGATGGAAGAGCGTTACGAGCTTTTCCGCGAAGCAATGGTTCGCGATATCGCAGGGTACAACGCGCTTACTGATGAAGAAAAGTTCGCGGTATTCAAACCTGAGAACGACGTCGAGCGCGCCAAGATTCCCAAGAAGCTGCCGTACATGGTGTTCATCATCGATGAGTTGGCGGATCTGATCCTCACCAATAAAGAGGTTGAACATTTCATCGTTCGCATTGCGCAGAAAGCCCGCGCGGTTGGCATTCACCTCATTCTCGCGACGCAACGTCCGCAGGCCAACGTCGTCACAGGTCTCATCAAATCCAACATGCCTTGCAGAGTGGCGTTCAAGGTTGCTTCGGGAATGGATTCGCGCATCGTGCTCGATCAGAAAGGCGCGGAGTTGCTGCTTGGTCAGGGTGATATGCTGTTCCTGACGCCGCATACTTCCGAAGTGAAACGTGCTCAAGGCACGCTGGTAACAGATGGCGAAACTCGCAAAGTCGTCAACTTCCTGAAGACTGTTGCAGCTCCAACATTCGAACGCAGCTTGATCTCGCTGCGAACGGTGAGCGATGAAGAATCCGAAGGTGGCCTGTCACCCGCAGAGCGCGATCCGATGTTTGATGAAGCTGTAAAGATCATGATCGAATCCGGCCGCGGTTCTGTTTCGCTCTTGCAGCGCCGTCTCGCCATCGGCTACACGCGTGCATCACGCCTGGTTGATCAAATGGGCCTTGCAGGAATCCTTGGCGATCATAAGGGTTCAGTCGCGCGCGAAGTGCTCATCACACTGGAAGACTGGGAACAGATGAAAAAGATGGAAGAAGACGCCGCGAAGAATGGCACGCTTTTCCAGGATTCGCAAGATGATGAAGGAATGGGCGAATTGACATCTGAAATTGAAACGATGAAACAGGATGATGAAGGCGTGCCCGCTGAATATGATGACGAATATCGTTCATAAACGCATTTACAATACCCAACCCGGGCCGATGGCCCGGCTTGAATCAAGTCGGGGCAACGCCCCGAGTCGCGAAAACTTGATTCATCTTTCAGCCAACTTACTCATGGGCACGATCCCCAATGATTGATCACCGCCAACAGATCATCAACATTCACGAATCCATTGCCGGTGATATCCGCATCGCATCCCGCACATGCGCCCCATGAATTGATCACCGCGAGCAAATCGTCAACATTAACTGCGCCGTTGTGATTGACATCGCCAATGCACGAAGTGCCTTGGAATTCATACGCGCCGCGATCGAGATATGTGACAAGCCCAACACCAGCGTTTGGCTTGCCTAGGTCATCGTGGAAGCGCGTGTTGCCGTCCAGATCCAGATTAATTGATGCGAGCAGCGCGGCGCTGTCGGCTGAGTCGATGCAGGCCGAGGTTCCCAGCAGGTGCGTGTCGTCATCAGCAGTACCGTACACATTATCTGGTCCATCGGCGTCAATGAACAAGGGATCAGTTCCGAAGTTGCCCGCACCTCCAAGCAGTCCAGTCCAACCCTGCACGCAAGAATAATCAATCGTCAAGTTATTGTTGATCGAGGTGGCAATCTGCTGGTGCTCGATTGGTCCGGCAACTGAGCTTGTATTCCCCCAGAGAATATTGTTGTCGGAATTGACCACTCCCGACCCGCCATGAACTCCGCCGACCGATCCTGAATTTGCCTTGTTGCCCACGATCGTGCAATTAGTGATCGTAGCGGCGCCCCCAAAGACCATCATCGCGCCAGCTTCGTTCGCTTCATTGCCTGACATGAAAGAATCTGCAATTTGCACGTTGCCATTTTCAATGAAAATCGCACCTGCATAACTGCCTGACGCTATGTTGAGATTGAATCGATCACGAATGAGCGAAGGAGTGCCGGTAACGCAGTATAGACCCGCGCCCACGATCGCTTCGTTCTGGCGAATCCAGCATTGACGAATCAGTGGCGAAGCATTGTCGATGTAAATGCCTCCACCATGGATGTCAACGCCGTTTCCGTTGGCGTTGCCTTTTTGAATGATGAATCCGATCAACTTGGCGGTGGAATTGACATTTATCGCCTTCACAACGTGGTACGAATTGTCAGCGGTGCCTGCATTGCCGATTGCGCCGCCGAGTACGGTTTGATTATTGATTGGATCAGTGTGACCTGAATCAATTTCCGTGCCGTTGAAACCGCCGAGGATCGACACGCCATTGATTAAGTTGAATGATCGAGTGCGATCGCCGTTGCCACCATCAGGTTGATATGTACCGGCTGCTACCCAGATTTCGGTAATTTCGGAGGCAGGTACCGCCGCGTCCGCCAGCGCACTTTGCAAATCGGTGTATGCATTGTTCCAGCTCATGCCGATGTTCAGTCCTGTTGCATCTGCTTTCACATACCGCCATGTCGGTGGATATTCGTGCGCGCCGATGTCAACGATCGGCGGCGTGCCCACGCCAGTGTCGGGCACATCAGGTTTGTCTAATAGCCGGGCGACGCCGTTGAAATCTTCAGAAGTTCCTGTGCGCAACGATGCGTTCTCGCCAGCATCAATGCAAGGCGAGGTTGCCAATAATCGAAAATCACCTGCAGGCGCACTCACAAATGCCGGCGCGGCGCTGATGTTGCCCGGGCCGGCGAAACCGCCTTGCACATCGCTGTAGCGAACATTGAGGTGAGCAGCAGGACCAGAAATTTGCGCCACAAGATTTCCCGTCACAATGCAGTTGGCAATCTTGACGTTCGCAATCGCTGCATTGGCGAGTTGAACGCCCATTCCGGTATTGTTCACAATCGTGCAGTTAATGAAGTTCACGGGATTTGCGCCGCTAAGACTGATCGCGGGCCCGCCAACGTTGTCGTAAATTTCTGCATCAATCACTGTGCCAAGGGTCACGACATAAATCGCGGTGCCTGCGTTGGCCTGGTTGCCATTCATGCGGCAATTGGTCAACGTCATGTTTCCACCGGCGCCGCCATACACTCCACCACCTGTATTGGTCGCGGTGTTGCCTGAAAACCAGCATGATCGCACAGTTGCGTTTCCCATAATCGCCAATCCCCCGCCATCAACCGCCTGGTTATTCACGAAGCGGCAGTTTTCGATCGTTGGATTGGAAGTGAAGCCGACGTATCCACCGCCGCCCGGATTGCCCTGTCCATTGGTCAACGTGATACCCGAAAGCTTGCTCGCAGTTCCCTCGCCGCTGTTGAAAGTGACGGCGCGACCGCCGGCGCCTGCGTTGATCGTGGTCGCAGCTGGGTTCAAAACATTTTGACTGCGCACGGTGATCGCCTTGCCCAGAAAATCAATTCGCTCAAAGTACACACCGGGCGCGACGACTATTTCATCGCCAGTACCGGCGACGTTGATCGCGCCTTGAATGGTGGGCATGTTCGCAGGCACGTTGATTGTTGCTGCGAATGAATTTTGGAAAACGTTGAGCGCGAGAAGACCGACGATCAGATTCGAATGACGCATGGGGTGGCTCCTAACTCCAATTGATCGGTCGACGTGGAATCGCGCCGCCGCCCTCCCCCACTTCACCCGCGAGAATCTTGTTCATTGGGGGCAAAGATCGTTCAAGAATGGCTTTTTTCGAGCGAAATCGAGGCTTGGAGGGGTTATACTCGGCTCTGGTTCGAACCCGAGATTCATCGCATGAATCCAGCCGCAACCGATGCAACCTTGCACGTGACGCGCATCAGCGCCGGCGATGAGTCAGCGGTGTCTGCATTGATGCCAATGGTGTATGAAGAGCTTCGCAAGCTGGCGGCGATTCACCTTTCACGCGAAAGGCCCGATCACACGCTCCAACCCACTGCCCTGGCGCATGAGGCATATCTCAAATTAGTTGATCAAACACAAGCGCACTGGAAAGACCGCGCCCATTTTCTGGCAGTGGCAGCGGAAGCGATTCGCAGAATCTTGATCGATCACGCGCGCGGCCGACTTGCATCGAAGCGCGGCGGTGGCGGGCACAAGCTCACGCTCAGCTTCGCCAGCGATGTGCCGGAAAAAAACACTGATGTTGATCTGGTCGAATTGGATGAAGCGCTTGATCGCTTGGCTTTGTTGAACGAAAGGCAGGCCAAGGTTGTCGAGTTGCGGTTTTATGCAGGACTTGATGTTGAAGAAACCGCCGAAGTGCTGCGCGTTTCGCCGCGCACTGTAAAGGGCGATTGGCGCGTCGCCCGCGCGTGGCTGCAGCGCGAGCTAGGCAAAGCAACCTGACATGGAAACCGGGCGCACCTCCAACTCAAGGCATGATCGCATCTCTGAGATTTTCCTTGGCGCGTGCGATCTGCCCGCGGAAAAACGCCAAGCGTTCCTGAATGAGCAGTGCGGTGATGATGAGCAGGTTCGCAACGAAGTAATGCAATTGCTTCAGCACGATGCTTCACCCGCCGTTGTGGATCAACCCATGATCAACATGAAGGAATCCGGCGTTCTGTTGCAAGCATCAAATGATGTGCACCATCCCAAGCGTATCGGCCAATATGAAATTCTCGATTTGCTCGGCCAGGGTGGAATGGGCGCGGTGTATCGCGCGCGGCAAGCAAATCCTGAGCGAACCGTCGCGCTCAAGATGATCCGGCCTGGAATTGCCTCGCCATCAATGATCAAGCGCTTTGAATTAGAAGCGCAGCTTTTGGGAAGGTTGCAACATCCGGGCATTGCCCAGATTTTTGAAGCAGGCGCTGCGGACACGGGTTTCGGCACTCAGCCGTATTTCGTCATGGAGCTCGTGACCGGTCACCCGCTGCTTAACTACATCAAGGTGAACGAACTTGGGGTGCGCGAACGCCTCCAGCTTGTCGCCCGGATTTGCGATGCGGTGCATCATGCGCATCAAAAGGGAATCATTCATCGCGACCTCAAACCAGGCAACATCATCGTGGATGACTCCGGCCAACCGAAGATTCTCGATTTCGGCATCGCCCGCGCCACCGATTCAGACCTCAAAGCCACTCTCAACACCGACATCGGACAATTGCTTGGCACGATTCCGTACATGAGTCCAGAGCAATTGCAAGGCAACCCTTCTGACGTTGATGTTCGTGCCGATGTGTACGCGATTGGCGTCATCGCCTTTGAATTGCTGACAGGCAAACTGCCACACGATGTGACGAACCGGACTGTGTTTGAGGCGGCGCGCGTGATTCAAACGGAATCGCCAACAACGCTCTCATCAATCAATCGCAGATTGCGTGGCGATGTTGAAACCATCATCAACCGCGCGATCGAGAAAGAAAAAACTCGACGATATCAATCTGCATCTGAGTTGGCAGCGGATATTCGTAGATATCTGCAGGATGAGCCGATCATCGCTCGGCCAGCGAGCACGTGGTATCAATTCCGGAAGTTTGCGCGACGAAACCGCGCATTGGTGGGCGGAACGATGATCGCATTTATTCTGCTGATTGTTGCGGTGGCGGGAACAAGTTATGGATTGATCATTGCGCGATCGCAGCGCGATGCCGCCCAGCGAGCTGCTGATCGTGCTGCGGCGGTGCGGCAATTTTTTCTTGGCGTGCTGACGTCCGCAGCGCCTGAAGCCGGCGGACGAAATGTCACCGTGCTGGAAGCGCTGCAGCAATCCGAGAAAGCTGTTGCCGACGCGTTCCCGAATCAGCCCGAACTTCGAGGAGATGTGCACGCGGAAATGGCTGTGACGTTGGCAAAACTTGGTGATATTCAGAATGCCGAACATCATGCACGTGAAGCGCTGCGCATCCGCAAAGAGAATCTCGGCGAATCGCATCACGACACGATCGCCTCAATGAATGATCTGGCGAACATTCTCAGCACGTTTGATCGCAAGCAGCAGCCTGGCGCGGCGGTCGAAGCCAATTCTCTCCTTGATCGTGCCATTCAACTGCTGCGGCGCGATTTCACGAATCATCCGGAATACCTCATCGAACCATTGAGCAACAAAGCGACACTCGAGTTTGAAGAGAACCACTTTAACACAGCGGAGCAGTTGGTTCGAGAAACGCTCGAACTATCTCGAAAAGCGCATGGCGAATCGCATGAAACCACAATTGCGCAGCAGCAGAACCTGGCGATGCTTGTCTCGGCTCGCGGCGAACCTGCTCGAGCCGAAACTGAACTTCGCCACGCCCTTCAATTGATGATTCAATCCAAGGGCGAACGACATCCGGCCACATTGAATCTCAAGCGCGCCTTGGCAGGCACGTTGAGAACACTCGAGCGGTTTGATGAGGCTGAGTCAATCTATCGCAACGCGATTCCAATTGTTGTTGAAGTGATGGGTGAAACGCATGGCGAAACAGTCATCTGGCGAAACGAACTGGCGTATTGCTTGAAAGCTCAGGGCAAGTTAGAGGATGCAGCATCCGCGTACGTTGAAGCCTTGAAATGCGCTGAAGCTTCTGCTGGGCCTGACGCGTTCATCACAATTGTGATCAAAGATTCGCTCGGAATGGTTGACGCGCAGTTGAAACGATACCACGATGCGATCCCGCTGTTTCGCGATTGCGTTACCGGCCTTGAAAAGCTTCACGGCAAGACCGCGAACTCGACAATGGGATCAATATACAAGCTTGCTGATGTGCTTCTTCATGTTCAACATTACGATGAGGTTATCTCATTGGGTTCGCAGCGTCTTGCCATGCTCACCGATGAAAATCGGCCATCAAATGCATCAATAGCAATCGTTCGAATCGCTTTGGCGCGAGCGATGCACGCAGCAAAACGATCAGATGCTCAGCAGCTTATTCAACGATGTGTGACAGAATGCACAGCGCTTGAGGATCGCAGTTTTTACTTGACGCGCGACGCGATCCAAGCCCTTTCCGTGTGTTGCGATGAATGTGGAATGCATGAAGAAGCGACAAGCCTGCGCGGGCTTGTCGAATCGCCACCTCATGGATCTTCATCCAAGTGAAAATTGAGCAAAGATCAAATTTTGTGAGACAAATGCTTGCCTTGGATTAGAGAAATGCGATAATTGCGTTATCGCGATTGGCGAGCGATCAAACCGGCGGAAAACCCGCTGACGGGCGACGCAAACCGACGCGACGACCGAAGGAAAGTGTGCTTCGGGCGATGTGCCCATCGGGACGCCGATGGGGAAAAGAATCTGGCGGGCGTATTGACTTAAGTCAGTACGCCGGCGGCTGGAACGAATGCTTTTCAGAACGGAGGTGATCCAGTGTCGTATAATTTAAGTAACTGTTTCGGAGGGCTGCACTTCTAATACCCGTGCAACCGACGGGACTGCACGCGTGCAGCCCCAGCCCTAACAAGCAAGTAAACATTTGCAGCCCGGCGATCGAGTTCGATCGCCGGGTTTTTTGTTTGGCACGAAGAAAAGACCGCTCGTTTTCGCATCGCTTGCAAGATGACCGACTCAACCCTTTGATCGCGATACCAGCACATCCGCCTTCACCTTGATTCCGCGCACCTTGCTGCGCAGCGCTTCGGCATTGGGGGCATATCGCTCCGCGGTTTTGAGATCAACATAATTCTCTTCAACCAATCGCACCAGGCTGTCTGTAAAACTATGCATGCCTTCATGCGCAGAACCGGCCATCACGGCCGGCAAATCCTCATCGCGCGCTTCGCGAATCAGATCGCCTACCACTGGCGTGTTCAACAACACTTCTGTGGCGGGAACCACCCGAACACCTGTTTTCACCGCAGGCAGCAACCTTTGGGCCATTACTGCTTGCAGACCATTGGCCATGCTTGATCGAATAAATGTGTGTTCGTTTGAGGGAAAAAACTCCAGGATGCGCGCGAAACTTTGCATCGTGTCTGCGGTGTGCAACGTGACGAACACCAGGTGACCGGTTTCGGCAGCCATCAAACCCGCCATCATGGTTTCACGATCGCGCATTTCGCCAATCATGATCACGTCCGGATCCTGCCGCACACCCGCGCGCAGCGCCGTGGGAAAATCCTGCACATCCATGCCTACTTCGCGCTGGCTGATATACGATTTCTTAGGCAGGAACAAGTACTCAACTGGATCTTCAATCGTGATGATGTTGTAGGCATGACGGCGATTCATGTGCTCGATGATTGCCGCCAGAGTTGAACTTTTGCCGCTTCCCGTCACGCCACACACCACCACCAAACCTTCATGCGTGTGCTCGGCGACTCGTTCATAAATCGGGGGCAAGTGCAGATCTTCGAAATTGGGAATCTTGGGATTCACGCGCCGAATCGCAGCATGCAATCCGCCACCAGCATGAAAGACGCTGCAACGGAATCGCTGAGCAACGCCTTCGGTATGCGAGAAGTCCACTCCGCCCTTGGTTTCCAAAAGCGGAAGCAAATGTTTGGGCACGATCGGCATGAGCAATTCCTTGGTGACCTCATTGGTCATCGGGGTTGCGTTGATTTCATGCAACACGGCCGCCACGCGCAGCACGGGAGCTGAGCCCACCTTGATATGCAGATCGCTCGCCTCCACTTCGCACATCTTCATGAGAAGCCGATGCATCGTCAGGTCGCCAGGAATTGTGCCAGTCATTGCGCGTTCCCCTTTCGTGAGAGTTGATTCTTCAATGATGACACGAGTTGGAGGTTGCAGCAAGGGGAAAGAGGTCAGAGATCAGAGGACAGAGGACAGAAGACAGAAGACAGAAATCAGAAGGCAGAATCCCGCAAACAGTGACGACAGAAGAAAGACTTCCCGAAATGAACCTAAAGGCGCCCTGATTGTTCTCTTAGCTCTGCCCTCTGCTTGCCTGACCTCTGACCTCTAGCCGTGGTATCCTTTTAGGCAATGACCGCCGCTGAGACCAAGCCATCTTCGACTGCTTCCAACTTGACGCCGTTGCAGGCCGCCACCGCCGAATATATCGAGCAGGCCAAGCAGATTCGTGCCGGCGGCGGGCCCAAGGGCGCCGAGCGGCAGCACCGCCATGGCCGCTTGACCGCTCGCGAGCGAATCGATCTTTTAATCGATGCCGGCTCTTCTCAATATGAATGCGGCCTTTTTGCAGCGTGGGAAATGTATAAGGCCGAAGGCGGCGCTCCTTCAGCAGGCGTGGTCACGACCATCGCACCCGTGGGCGGCAAGCTTTGCATGATCGTCGCTAACGACGCCACCGTGAAGGCCGGCGCTTTCTTTCCCATGACCTGCAAGAAAATCATTCGCGCCCAAACCATTGCAGAACGAGCGCGCATTCCTCTTCTCTACCTGGTTGATTCTGCGGGCGTGTATCTTCCATTGCAGGAAGATGTCTTTCCTGACACCGATGACTTCGGCAGAATCTTTCGCAACAACGCGGTTATCTCCGCCAAGGGAATTACGCAGATTGCTGCCATCATGGGCAATTGCGTTGCGGGGGGCGGATATCTGCCTGTGCTTTGCGACACGCTTCTCATGACTGAAGGCAGCGGCCTTTATCTCGCAGGACCCGCACTGGTAAAAGCTGCGATCGGGCAGGAAGTCGGTAACGAAGAACTTGGCGGCGCATCGATGCATGCGGAAATCTCCGGCACCATCGACTTTAAAGAAAAAGATGATCCATCATGCATCAAGAAATTGAAGTCACTCGTGCTGGCAGACATGGCGCATACACCCACCGGCAATCCGCCATTTGAACCCATCAAACCGAAGCGCAATGGCGATGAAATTTATCGCATCTTCAAATCTGAATCCGCTCAACAGTACGATATGGTTCAAGTTCTCGAATGCATCGTTGATGATGAAACGTTCAATGAATACAAGGCAGATTTTGGCAAGTCAATCGTGTGCGCCTACGCACGCATTGGCGGGCGACCGTGCGGCATCGTTGCCAACCAACGCAAGCTCACGCAGAAAAAAATGCCAGGGGGCAAGGCTGGACCTTCAGTTGCAGTCAACATGCCCGCCGTGATTTACGATGATTCGGCCGATAAGGCAGCGCGATTCATCATGGACTGCAATCAGAAAAAAATTCCGCTGGTGTTTGTACACGACACAACCGGATTCATGGTCGGCCGCGATTCTGAACAGGCGGGAATTATTCGTTCAGGCGCGAAAATGGTGAACGCGATGAGCAATTCGATCGTGCCAAAGATCGCGTTGATCGTTGGCGGAAGTTACGGCGCCGGAAATTACGCGATGTGCGGCCGCGCGTTTGATCCGCTGTTGACATTGGCGTGGCCGGGCGCGAAATGCTCAGTCATGGGCGCCGGCCAGGCGGCGAGCGTGCTCTTGCAAATTGATCTTGCAGCCCGCGAACGGCGCGGTGCGAACATCGATGAAAAAATGCGATCCGAACTATTGAAAGCTATTACAAAGAGTTATTCCGAACAGCAGGACATTCGATATGGCGCCGCGCGCGGATGGGTTGATCGCATCATCGAGCCTCACAAAACCCGCGATGAGTTGATTCGATCATTGGAAATCGCGTCGACGTTTCCGATTGTCGGTGAATTCAAGACAGGCGTTTTGCAGGTATGAACATCGCTTAATAATGCAAATCCTTCACCAATCCCTGATAGCGCCGATCCACAGGCATCACGAACAAAGCAATCTGCTCAAATAGTCGTTGCGATAACCTTTGGAAGTGCACGAAGTATTTTTCGTTCTGCTTGCGCAATTCGTCCAGCGAAATATTCGCTTCGCGAAGCGCTTCAGGTTCTTCGGCAGCCCAGCGCTCGATCGTTTGCAATGTCACTTCCGGATGATATTGAAACCCGTAACTTCGCAATCCCATCGCCCAGGTTTGCACCTTGCATTTGGTTGAGCTGGCCAGCAACCGTGCCCCGGCCGGCAACTGCGTGATGTGATCGCGATGATGATGAAACTGCATTGATGTCCATGCGATTCCCGCATGCACCGCATCTTCGCGGCCCGTTGGATTGAGCTTCACTTCATGCCAGCCGAATTCGATTCCCGCCGGATTCTTTTCCACTGTTCCACCCAAGGCGCGAGCAAGAATCTGGCTGCCCAGACACAAACCGATGATTGGCATATCCACGGAGTTTGCAGCCCGCATTAAATCCATCTCCGCATTCAGCCACGACACGGAATTGTCATAGGCAGATTGCGGTCCGCCACAGGAAATGATTCCATCAACATCATCCAGATCAGGCGGCACGTCATCGCCCTGTTGAAGCTGAATGATGCGCAAGCGGTGGCCATAATCGCGCAGCGTGACCGCCAATCGCTCGGCGTTGGTGGAGTCAGAATGTTCAAAAACAAGGATGGACATGTTTGCAGTGTAAAAAGGCGGCAGCAAAAGTCCAAATAAGCGGTATCGACATGTGATACGATGATTCGTCTACATCTTTCGAGAACAACCATGAACGATCAATCTGATCCGTATTCACAACATCCATCTCAGCATCAGCCGCCTCCCCCACCGCCGCGGCCGCAGCAAGGGTATTACTATGGCCCACCACCAGGCGGCGCGTATGGAGCTCCACCACCCCCACCGCCGCCCCCGCCACCGCAGCGTCCTCAAGTTGTGCAGATCACAAGCAAGCCTGGCGGCTTTTCTCGAGCAGTTGGTTTTGTTTTCGGAATGATTCTCTTTGCCGTGGTCTTCTGCATCGGCATCGGCATGGGCGCCATTGCTGTCTCTGCAGTCTCTGATGTCGACAGCGTTGTCGTTCGCAGAACCTATCGCGAAGGCAATTCCAAGGTCGTTGCCATCATTCCAATTGAAGGCGCGATTGACGGCCGCAAAGCAGATTTTGTTCATGCAGCAGTCGACAATATTCTGAAAGATTCCTCCGTGCGAGCCGTGGTTCTTCGCGTTGATTCGCCTGGCGGAGCCGTGTCGCCCTCTGATGAAATCTGGAATGAAGTGAATCGCTTGAAAGATCACAATTTGCCAGTGGTTGCCAGTTATGGCGGAGTTGCAGCGTCAGGCGGGTATTACGTTTCCTGCGGCGCGAATTACATCATGGCTGAAGAAACTTGCATCACCGGATCCATTGGCGTTATCGCGCAGATTCTCACCTTTGAAGATCTCCTAAACAAAGTCGGCGTGAAGCCAGTGACTTTGGTCGCCAGCGGATCGCCTGATAAAGATGTCGCCAACAACCTGTTTCGAACCTGGAATGAAGCAGACAAGGCCAAGATCAAGATCATGCTTGATGCGGCGTACACTGCGTTCAACAAGCGCGTGAAAGATGGCCGCAGCAAAGTGATTGGCGATCCAAATAAAGTCGATGCGCTGGCCACCGGCGCGATCTTCACCGCGCAGCAAGCGAAAGACAATGGCCTTGTTGATGGAATTGGCTACCTGGATGCAGCAATTGCTCAAGCGGAATCACTTGGCGGCATCGGCACCGCGTCCAGCACGGTCATCACGATACATCAGACCCCTTCGCTGTTTCGCGGATTATTGGCGCAAGATCAGGCCTCGTCGATGTCGACGATCAACGCTGATTCAATTCGCGGAATTGTGAACGAGCTTGGCTCGCCACGCGTCATGTATCTAATGCAATAGAGCTTACGGCATGGGGTAAATGCCCCGCCGGTTGTCATGAATATATCTATCGACTCATGAAAAACACACGAGCGAAGAATCTCCACACATCGCATGCATTTACAATCCTGTGTGTGGTTCTACCACTCATTTGTGGCCGAGTGGTTTTCGCCCAGTCTCAAAGCGCGGTCTCGAGCCTAACCGACACGCAGATTCAAAAAGCAATTGACGCTCTCGTTGCAGAACTCTACGAACGCAAGAATCCAAATCGCTTTTGGGAACCAGAGAAGCCACTGCCCGGCGACAGCACTCGCCAGCGCGGCGGCTACACCGCGCTCACCGTCCTGGCCCTGTTGACATCCGGACAGACGTATCAAGACCCAAAGCTGCGAGATGCAATTGATTATCTTTCCACATTCAGCATGGAAGGCACTTATGCCGTTTCACTGCGCACCGGGGTGTGGGCGCGGCTGCCGCAGAAATTTCGTGACAAGTTGACCGCTGATGCGCAGTGGCTGCTTGATGGTTTCTCTGAGAACGTAGGCGGGTGGGATTATGATTCCAATCCAAGAACCAATCGCAAGGACAATTCGATCCGGCAATTTGGCGCTTTGGGTTTGTGGGAAGCCGCTAAGCGCGGTTTGAAAATTGAACGGCGCTATTGGCAGAAACTCGAAGATGCTTATCTCGATTTGCAGACGCCTTCTGGCGGATGGAATTACACCGGCGAAGGTCCGCCCACCGGTTCAATGACCGCTGCGGGTCTGGCGACGCTTTTTATCACTCAGGATTTTCTTCATGCAACCGATCAAATGAGGCTAGGCGCCGAATCAGCCAGTCGGCATCAGAAAGGTATTGACGCGGGATTGAAATGGATGGAGGAAAATTTCTCACCAACAGAAAATCCTGGCCGCAACGTGCATTATTACTACTATCTTTATGGCGTTGAGCGAGTGGGATTGGCGAGCGGCTATCGGTATTTCGGCAAGCACGATTGGTACCGCGAAGGCGCTGCTGAACTGATACGACGCTTGCTGACGTGGAATGAATCGAAGAACGCCTATGTTGTGAATGCGACGACTGCGGGCGATGGACGTGCCGCCAAAATCAGAACTGACGACTTGGCCTTTGCATTGATGTTCTTCAGCCGAGGCCGCGTTCCCCTGGCCATGAATAAGTTAGAGGTCGCATCGTATTCGTGGAACAATCGGCCTCGCGATGTCGCGAATCTGACTCGATGGATTGCTGAGAACAGCGAATCTGATCTTAACTGGCAGATTGTTGATTTCGCCACCGACCCCAGCGAATGGCTTGATGCGCCGGTTCTGTATTTTGCGTCTCACGAAGCATTGCCCTGGTTGAAGGATGTGAAGTTGGATGTGCAGTCATTTGTGGCGCAGTCCAGAGAGTTCATGCGCCGCCGCGCCGCAGGACAATCAGAAAGCGATGCCAAATCTCCTGAGCGACTTGAAATTTCGCAACTGGAAAAGCTCAAACGGTATCTTGATTCAGGTGGATTGTTGCTGGTAGTAAATGAAGGCGCTGGCCATCAATTCGCAGACTCAATTGAAAAGGCCGGCGTCATGATGTATCCACAATACGAATGGCGCAACATCCCTGATGACCACTGGGCCTACACGATTCACACGCCCGTCAAAAACCACAAGCCAGCGCTGCGCGGTCTATCCAACGGCGTGCGCGATCTGATTCTTGTTGTGCCTGCCAACGATGTGTCGGAGACATTTCAGAAAAACGATTCCAAACAAGCTGGCGAGTTTCACGTGGCGACCAATATCTACTTCGCAGCGTCAGAGATGAATCGCCCGCATCCTCGGCTTGCCGATCGCGCTACTGCCTCAACATCGCTGCCATCGCCAACAACGCAACCACAACCGTCTCTGACGATTGTTCATGCCCTTCATGAAGACAATTGGAATCCAGAGCCGCAAGCGCTGCTTTCATTTTCACGATGGATGGCAACGCGAGGCGTTGACATTCGAATTATCGATTCTCCACTGGTTGCAATTCACCAAATCAAACCTCCACCCGCGCTGGTGGTTGTTAATGGAATCACCGAACACAAATTCAGCGATGGCGAACGAAATGCACTTCGACAATATCTTGAAGGTGGTGGCGTGGCGTTCTTTGAAACGCCTGGCGGCCTTGGGAATTTCACGGCTTCTGCGGAGCAGATGGCGACTGAACTGTTTCACAAACCGCTTACATCGTTGCTTCGACACAAAATCATAACTGGCGAAGGTCTACCCATGGCCGTAAACGCTGCCAAGGCGGAGTACCGGCCGTTCGCCTTTCAGAACTTCGGCACACGCGAAATCACTCCACGTCTGCGTGGCATGATTGCGAAAGATGGCGGCGAAGTTCAGTTGCTTTTCAGCCGCGAAGACCTTTCACATGCCTTGCTTGATCAACCGTGTTGGGGCGTCAGCGGATACACGACGCAATCAGCCAGAGAACTCTTGTGCAACATTGCTCAGTTCGCAATGGCCCAGAAAAAATAATTTGGTTTTCGAACCTGTATCCGCACTCAAATGCTTGATATTTCGTTGCTTGCCTGCAAATGAGTGACGACCAGGCGAATTGTTTCATAAGAGACTTCGCCTTTCAAAAACTCAAAGATCGGCTTAAGACGGCCATCTTCAGATTGCTTGGCAGCCTCAGCAATGCGTTGATACATGGCGTTGTCAATCCATTGCGAAATTTCAGATGGCTTGCGAAATTCAATGTACTCGCACAAATACTTAAGAGCTGTCGCATTTGTTACGGCAAATGCCTGGGCGACATCATCGATCGATGCGCCACGATCGTACATCTCGATCGAACCCACTTTCGTAGGCCCAATTCGCTTTGAACCAACGCGAGTGTGATCAGGCAAAGATCGTGGCCGACTTCCTTGCTGTGCATCCAAATTCAAATTATTCGCTTTGCAATATTCGCGGATATGTCTGACGAAGCGCTCGCCGAAGTCGATCGCTTTGCGCTGCCCGATGCCGCGAATGTTGATGAACGTTTCTTCACTGCCCGGCCGCACTGCTGCCATCTCACGCAGCGTTGCGTCACTGAACACCACAAAGGGCGCGACATTCAGTTCCTGCGCCACCTGCTTGCGAAGCTCGCGCAACGATTCGAACAGTCCGCGATCCACATGTTCCCACGAAACTTCCTCTGCAAGCGTTTTCTTCACCTTGGCGGATTTGGGTTCGATCAGTCGAACTTCCTTCAAACCCTTCATGACCGCGATTGAATCATCGTTCAATTTCAGGATCGGCCGATCGCCTGGAGTGCGCTCCAGAAGTTGCTGATCCACCAGTTGATACATCAGGTTTTGCAGCGCCGGCCGAGGAATTTCCCTGAGCAATCCATACGTGCTCAACTCCTGATGATTGCACTGGCGGATCATTTCAGTGTTCGCGCCTTGCAAAACATCCAGAATGTGACCAATTCCAAATCGCTGCTGTACTCGCGCCACGCATGACAAAATCTTCTGCGCAATCACCGTGGAATCCCGCATCCCCTCCACTTCATTCAGGCAGATATCACATGCGCCACAGTTGGCTTTGGGATAATCCTGGCCGAAGTATTTCGAAAGCGCGCGATGTCTGCAACGCACAGAATTGCAAAGTTGCTTCATGTGGCTTAGCAATTCCATCTGCGCTGCAATGGTTTGCTCTCGCAACTCATCATTTTCGATTTTTTCCGCGCTGAATGAAATCAACTTATCCCACCGAATCAGATCTGCTGCGGAATAGAACATGATGCATTCAGCTTCAAGACCATCGCGGCCGGCGCGGCCGGTTTCCTGCTGATAATGCTCAACGGTCTTCGGCATCGCTGCGTGCACGACGCAGCGGACGTTGCTGCGGTCAATTCCCATGCCGAACGCAACGGTCGCCACCACCACGTCAAGTTGTTCATCTGCGAATTCATCCTGCACGCGCGTTCGATCGTCTTTTTCCATGCCCGCGTGATACGCAGCTGCCTTCACGCCGAATACTTTCAGCGTTGAAGCCATCTGTTCAGTGTCGTTGCGGCTGATGCAGTACACAATTGCCGCTTCGTTCTTGTGTCTTCGCACAACATCAAGCACCTGCTCATCCAGATTCACTTTGGGAACGATGCGATAGGTCAGGTTTGGCCGATCAAATATGCCAACCAACACGTTTGGATCCTGCAGACGAAGTTGATCGACAATGTCCTGCCTGACGCGTGGCGTTGCAGTGGCCGTGTAGGCGTGCACGCTTGCGTTGGGGAAACGCTGCTTGAGCGTTGCAAGCTGGCGATACTCCGGCCGAAAATCGTGGCCCCACTGACTGATGCAGTGGGCTTCATCAATGTTGAATGCCTTGATATCCAATCGCTGCATGAGTTGAAGAAAATAGGATGTGAGCAATCGCTCGGGCGCAACGAACAGCAAACGATACTTTTTCTCTGCAATGCCACGCTCAATTTCGCGGCGCTCAGTATCCGTCAATCCGCTATGTAATGCCGCAGCGGGATAACCGTTGGCTTTCAAACCATCGACCTGATCCTTCATCAAAGAAATCAGCGGCGAGACGACAATATCGGTGCGATTGGTCAGGACCGCGGGAACCTGATAGCAAAGCGATTTTCCGCCGCCGGTGGGAAGAACAACCAGCGAATCTCGATGCTCGATGCCCGCACGGATTGCCTGTTCTTGCAACGGACGAAGCGTGTCGTAGCCCCAGTATTGCTTGACTGTTTGGGAAATGCGCTGGGCGACATCATCAAGTGATTTCGTGTTGACGGCAGTCACGATGGCAAGTGTATCCAGGTTGGGTTGCCGCGACGAGACAAGTCGGTTGGCGGGCGCCTGCATTGGTGGCACGGGCATTCTGCCCGTGCATCCTGCGGACGGGCAGAATGCCCGTTCCACTGTCAGAGTTTCCGAAAATGCGCAGTACTTCATACACTTCACCGGAGATGAACAACCAACCTGCGAAAATTGAATTCCAAACCGCATTGCGCGTCGTGATGATGCCGCGCGATGCGAATAATTATGGTTCGATCTTCGGCGGCGTGATCCTTTCTTACATCGATCAAGCCGGTTACATCGAAGCGCGCAAGCATGGCACGCATCGCTGGGTGACCGCCTCGCTCGATCGTGTTGATTTCAAAGCGCCGGTGCACGTTGGCGATGTGGTGAGTTTTCTCACGCAGACCGAATCAACTGGCCGAAGCTCTGTCAAAGTGCGTGTGCGGGTTGAATCAGAACGTTACGCAACTGGCGATGTCGTGCACGTGACCGATGCGCACATGACGATGGTCGCGGTGAATGCAGCGGGCAAATCGATTCCATTCAATTCCGCGCCTACTGTTGGCGATTTTTCTGATGGGACTTCGTGCGGATGAGCAAGCCGCTTCGATTGGCTATTTTCATCTCCGGCGGCGGGCGGACGCTGCTCAACATCGCAGATCAAATCGATCAGCGCAAGCTCAACGCAACAATCGAACTTGTCATCGCATCGCGCGCCAACATCGCAGGCGTCGAAAAATCCAAAGCGCGTGGCTTCAACACGCATGTCATCGCCCGCAGGGATTTTCCAACTGAAGACGCAATGCACGATGCGATCAGCAAATTGTTGATCGAACATTGCATCGATCTTGTTCTGCTTGCGGGATATCTGCGGAAAATTCGCGTGGATGAGCAATTCAAAGGAAGGGTGATAAACATTCACCCGGCGCTCCTGCCAAAATTCGGCGGCCAGGGAATGCATGGCGACCACGTGCACGCTGCGGTGCTTGCATCGCGCGACACAATTTCAGGTTGCACTGTGCATTTCGTGGATGAACATTACGACCAAGGGCCGATTATTCTTCAACGAAAAGTTCCGGTGCTGGCGAACGATACTGTCGAAACGCTCGCAGCGCGGGTGTTTGAACAGGAATGCATTGCATATCCCGAAGCGATTCGACTGTTTGCAGAGAAGTTTCACCGCAGAGACGCAGAGAACGCAGAGGAGATAGAGAAATGACTTCTTGTTTTCCTTTGCGCTCTCTGCGTCTCTGCGGTGAATTCGATCTATTTTCCGCCTGCGATGAACCCTATCATTCATCTGGTCGGTAGAAAGACCAATGAAGCATTTGCAATCACATCTCAACTTCCTTCGATTTGCAATCGTTGTCATACTCACGCTTGCGACTTTGTACGCACAAATTGCAGGCGCGCAACCTGCTGATCAAGCTTCCCCCACGCTTGAGCGTCAAGTTTACGATGCATTTGATCGAGGCGATTACGCCCGCGCCGCAGAGCTTCTTGAATCGCAACTCAAGCAAGCGCCGCACGATCCAAATAACTGGTACAACCTGGCGTGTGCGCATTGCCAGTTGAAAAACTACGATGCAGCCGCAAGCGATTTGTTGAAAGCGTTCAAAGCGGGCTTTCGTGATATCGAGCACATGCGTCGCGATCCCGATCTTTCCGGCCTTCGCGATCATCCTTCGTTCAAAGCCATTCTCGAGCAAGCTGACCGCTTGGCGGCCAGCAATTCCAAGACTGCTGTTGAGCGATGGAAGCAGCAATACGGTTCCGAAAATTATCGCTACGAAAGCGATGAGAAACGCCGCATCAATTATGCCACCGCATTGGATGAAACCTCGCACAAAGAAATGCGCGAGATGCTCGAGCGCGAAGAAGACCAACTGACCAAGACCATTTTTGATGCGCCGCCAAGTTATTACGTGCTGATTGCCATCCCCACGCCCGATGATGCCGACAAGTTCTTCAACGGCCAGGATTCCATTGGCGGCATGTATCAGCACTCCGTTCGACGATTAGTGGCTCGTGATATCGGCAGCTCGTTGCGTCATGAATTCGTTCACGCCATGCATTTTGGCGACATGGAGCGTCGCGGCCAGGCGCAGCCTCTTTGGATTCAGGAAGGCCTGGCAGCGCTCTATGAAGATTATGAAGTCCAACCTGATGGGTCATTCAAGTTTCTGCCGAACGATCGTCAAATTGTCGCCAAGGCTCGGGCTCGCGCCGGCAGTCTTTCCAAGTGGAAAGACTTGATGGCGATGACCGGCGAGCAGTTCATGGACCGCGCGCAACAGAACTATCCGCAAGTGCGTTCCATTTTTGAATATCTGGCAGACCAGGACAAGCTCGTCGAGTGGTATCACACCTATACCAAGCACTTCGAAGAAGATCGATCAGGATTCAAAGCCTTCGAAATTGTTTTTGGAAAGCCGATTGCGGAGGTTGAACATGCCTGGCGCGTCTGGTTGATGAAGCAGCCCGCGATCAATCTGCAGATTCGTCCGAACGACGCAGCGCTCGGAATCAGCAGTCATGAAAATCTGAGCAACGATGGCGTGTTGATCACCCAAATTGTGCCTGGTTCAGCCGCGGCGCGAAGTCGATTGCGCAAAGGTGACACGATTGTGGCAGTCGATGGAAAGAGCACGCGCACGTTGGTTGAATTGCGGAAAGTAATTGCCTCTAAGCAAGTGGGTGATGAGGTCGAAGTCAAAGCTCGCCGCGATGGCGAGTATTTCACCGTAAAGATCGTGCTGCGCCCGGTGTATGGAACATGATAAGCAATCAAGTCAAGGCATCGCCCCGGATTGCTTGTGAGCTCTAAACCCGGCACGACCTGGTGCGTCGCCTCGGCTTGGCTTTTCCGGTTTGAAGCCGCCGCTTCCCTGTCCTAAACTACCGCCGATGAAGCAACCTGATGGAAACACGCCCGCAATCACGGCGTGCCGTGCCTGGACCGCCCTTTTCCAATGAGTGATAAGCCGGCACACACTTTCACGTCAGACTTCAAGCGCTTCTTTTTGCGTGGCTTGGTCGTGCTTTTGCCTTCGATCCTCACTCTTTGGATCGTGGTCAAAGCGTATCAATTTGTCGACAGCGCCATCGCAGAACCGATCAATCGTGGCGTGCGGCTGAGTATTGCCGAGGCTTCGAATTACTGGTCGCCCTTGCGTGAAAAATTTGATCCGTCTGAAACGCAGCTGTCCGCCGCGCTCGCCAACGCCGGCGCCAAAGCCGTTTCGCCCGATGCTCTGCGCATCAAGTTGCGCTACGACAATATTCTTGAATGGTGGAACAGCCACTGGTACATGAATTTGATTGGGCTGATGGTGGCGATTATTGCCGTATACACCGCCGGGCGATTGCTCGGTGGCTTGCTCGGTCGCGGGTTATATCGCCGAATTGAACGGTTAATCACTTCGCTGCCCATCTTTAAGCAGGTTTATCCCTACGTGAAACAGATTGTCGATTTCCTTTTCAGCGATGATAAGCAGGTGAAGTTCAGTCGCGTGGTGATGATCGAATATCCGCGAAAGGGGATTTGGTCGATTGGGTTTCATACTGGGAACGCCATGAAATCCATCAACGATCAAACGGGGGAATCGGTTACGGTTTTTGTTCCAAGTTCACCCACGCCCTTCACGGGTTACGCTGTCAACGTGCCGCGCGAAGACGTCATTGAACTGCCAATTTCAGTTGAAGAAGCAGTTCGATTCGTGGTGAGCTGCGGCGTACTGATTCCAATGAATCAAAAACGACTCGATGATCAATCTGACGAATCTCACTTGGGTTTGGTTCCTCTTCCGTCTGTTGAAGAACCCATCATTGCGATAGCGACAAAAACCATGACTGCCCATCGAAAACGAGGCGATTGATGATGGAAGCGAATTGACCTGATGGAATGGCAAGGCTCGATTGAAAGAATGATTGAATGAAATGGAGGTTCTGCATGCAGATCAAGATCAGCAGCAAGCACATGACCATGACGCCCGCGATCGAGAGTTATGCAAGCAAGAAAATGGAGAAACTCAGCCGTTTTTTCGACCGCATTCAGCAAATTGATGTGGTGATCGACAAGGCCAGGAACGGTTACACTATTGAAATCATCACGGATGTCGAACATCATGAACCATTTGTCGCCACCGGAGACCATGAAGACCTTTACGCAGGAATTGACCTTGTGGTGGATCGGGCGATTCGTCAGTTGAAAGATCACAAAAGCAGACTTCGCGACAACAAACATTCACACACCAGCGGCATTGCCGGCTTTCCCAAACTTGGTGCGCCCGGCATCACCGGAACAGAAGCATGAAACTTCTCGATATTATCGTTCCCAACGCAATCATTCCCGACCTCTCCAGCACTCAGCGTGATGACGCGATTTCTGAGATCATCGATTCGCTGGTTTCCGCCGGCGCCTTAAGTCCGGAGCTGCGCGAGGATTTCATCAAAGCCATCATCAAGCGCGAAAAGCGCGGCTCGACAGGATTCGGCCACGGCGTCGCGGTGCCGCACGTCAAACATCCCGCCATCAGCAAAATGGCGGTGGCGGTGGCGGTCAGCCGCAATGGCATTGAGTTCAACGCACTGGATAAGCAACCGGTGTATTCCATATTTCTCTTGTTAAGCCCCGAAGATAAACCTGAAGATCACCTGGATGCGATGGAAGCAATCTTCGGCAACTTGAGCCAGGAAACCTTCCGAAGGTTCCTGCGACAAGCAACTTCTGTCGAAGATGTGATGACGCTGCTGGAAGAAGCCGACGCCCGAGCGCCGATGCGTTGAGTGCGGCGGATTTCGGCTGTTGGCTGTTGGCTGTCAGCTATTTGCTTTGAACGAATTGAATACTTCAATGAATGCCCCTGACAGCCTGCCTCAACCACTTTCACAAGCAAACATTTGAGCCGTGTGCCGAAAGCTGAAAGCCGATAGCCGATAGCCTATGTCCAACGTCGCTGCCAAAGTAAAAATCGTCAACCGCCTGGGCATGCATGCCAGGCCGGCGATGGTTTTTGTCGAAACGGCTTGCAAGTTCAAGGCTGACATCACCGTTCGCAGATGCGATCAGAGCGAAACCGTTGATGGCAAATCAATCATGCAATTGATGATGCTTGCTGCGACCATGGGCACGGAGCTTGAAATCGTCGCTCAAAATCATTCGGATGCAGACAAAGCGGTGCAGGAACTGGTCGCCCTGGTGGAATCGAAGTTTGAAGAAGAATAATTGCATCGCTGTCCACTTGGCGATATCCTGAAATTCGCTCGATCAATCGCTGCCTTGGCAGCGAAACGCCCCTCAAACAGTCGAGCAGATTGGCGGGATCATGTACTGTAACTCAACGTTTGGTCAACGCGTACGAGCGATTGTTTTCTTTTTGTTGCTGTCTCTGACAGCAACTCACGCGCACGCAGGAGTGATTTACGTCGATGATGATGCATCGCCAGGTGGCGATGGAACATCTTGGAATTCCGCATACCAGTTCCTGCATGATGCGCTGGCATTTGCCAACGTGCCTGCAAACCACGTCACGGAAATACGCATTGCCCAAGGGACTTACAAGCCTGATCACAGCGCGCTTCATCCCGAGGGCACCGGCGATGTGAATGCGACATTTGAGTTTAAGCAAACTCTTTCCCTTGGTGGCTTTGCAGGAGTTGGGGCAATTGATCCGGATTCACGCGATATCAATGTTTTCCCCACTATTCTCAGCGGCGATTTGCTCGATAACGATCAGCCGGATTTCGTCAACTATGAAGATAACTCACGCTACGTTGTGTATTGGACTTCGAATCTCGATGGATGCACGATTCGCTCCGGAAGAACCGGTGCTTACGGAGACACAAAATTATCGAACTGCCAGTTGATACAAAATCTCACAGCAGTCAATGTTGATGAAGAAAGTTGCGAGGCGTACGGTTGCATTTTCGACTCGAATCAGAGCGGCATCTACAACGACTGGGGTTTTCATATCCACGTTGAAGACTGCCAGTTTTCCAACCACTCCCATTCAGTCATAACGCTCATCGAAGCTGGCGGATCGGGCGCTTACCATTGCACGTTCACGAATAATCGAGGCGGGATTGGTCGAGGTTATGAAGGAGATGGACTTTATTTTTTCGATTGTGACTTTACCGACAACACGGCTCAATTCGGCGCAGTCCTCTATGTGCAGCCAGACACTTCTGGTTCATATGGTTCATTTGTGAATTGCCGGTTCAAACACAACTCCGCAGAACGAGGTGGTGCAATTTATGCAAAGGGCAAGGGAAATATTTCAAGCGGATTCACGTGCACCAATTGCGTTTTCTTTGACAACACCGCCTCGCAAGCCGGCGGGGCAATTTACAGCTACCACAGCGGCGGCAAGATCGTAAATTGCACTTTTGCAAAAAACTCCGCACCTGACGTTGGCGCGATATTCAACTCAAATCAATCCTCGCTCACGGTTTACAACTCGATCCTTTGGAATAACCCGGGCGGCGATTTTGGTGGTCAAGGCAAACGAAGCGTGCATTACACCGACGTCGCCGGCGGGCACGCAGGAATCAGCAACCGAAACGTCGATCCTAAATTTATCAACATCAATTCTGGCGATTTGCGGCTGAAACCCATTTCGAAATGCATTGATGCAGGGCGAAAGTTGCTCCTGCCTCAGTCGGTCGTGACCGATTGTGCAGGAGATCCACGCTTCGTCAATGTGCCGGGCGTTTCCAACGGCGCTGTCGGTGGTCCGCCGGTTGATCTTGGCGCATTCGAATTCCAACGGAATTGAGTTGTTCGGCAACAAGGAGAAGCCATGTCATTGTCACGCCACCTTCGTCAGTTGCTACTTTGCGCATCGGTTGCGGGTCTGATTGGTGTAAACCGTTCTGCCGTAGCAGGTGACTTCATCATTTACGTTGATGACAACGGCTCCAACGCTGGGCCTGGCTTCACGTGGGATATAGCGTTCAGATTCCTGCATGATGCATTGGCTTTCGCATCCGATCCGCAGCATGGCGTGACAGAAATTCGCATTGCGCAAGGCACGTATAAACCTGATCACGATTCACTTCATATCAATGGAACGAGCAATATCAATGCAACATTTCAACTGGTAAGCGGAATCCCGATTCGCGGCGGCTATGCAGGCGCAGGCGCCCCTGATCCTGATGCGCGAGATGTTGTTGCGTATCCCACAATACTCAGCGGCGATCTGCATGGCGACGACACTGGCGATCCTCATGATCCGCAAACCGGCGACAATTCGATACATGTCATCACCGCTGATAATCTGGCATCAACTACGCTACTCGATGGTGTGACCATCTCAAGCGGACATTCCACGGGATATGACGGCATTGCGTACGGCAGTGCGATCCAAATTGAAACTGGGCAGGGAGGCGCTCTTCAGACCATCGATTGTGCGTTCGTCAACAATTCCGGCGGTAGCGCCATCGCGATTAAGAACTGTAATGCCTCCTTGTCACATTGCACTGTAAGCAACAATCGTGATGGCGTTCTCCTTCGAGATTCGAGTCATGTTTCAATTGCCAACTGCACCTTTGACGGCAATAGCAGCACTGCTGTGATTAATGCTGGTACCGGGGTGATGACCATAGCAAATTGCACTTTTACAAACAATGACATTGCTGCACATGGACCTGCTGATATCACCAATTGCACGTTTGAGGACAATGACGGTGGTGTATTGAGTGCACAGGGCTCTATTAATCATTGTGTTTTTTCTCATAACGTAGGCGCAATCGGAGTACGCAACACGTTGGTTGTGAACGATTGTTCATTCGATGGACACAACAATGGCAACTCTAGTGCCGCAGCAATTTACCTGAATCGGCATGCCGATCTCACCCTCAACCATTGCACGTTCACAAATAATCATTCCGGTTCAGGCGGGGCCATTTCAAATGACGACATTGCGCAATGTACCATGAAGGATTGCGTGTTCCAGAACAACAGCGCGTTCCAGGGCGGCGCGATCTACAGCTATCGGCGCTTCAAACTCAAAGCAACCAACTGCATTTTTCGGGATAACTTCGCGCAAAGCTCCGGCGGCGCAATTTCAACTTACGACACACAGAATCATTCACAATATACGCATATCTACACCAATTGTGTCTTCTTCAATAACTCCGCGGGCGAGCGAGGCGGAGCGATTGACAGCCCATACACCAACCTGCAATTACGCAATTGCACCGTGGTTCGCAACGATGCGCTCTTCGGCAGCGGAATCAAACTTGGCGCCCATGCATCAGCCTTGATTTTGAACTCGATCTTCAAGGGAAATACCACGCCCGCGTTCTCCGGCCATGGAAAGTTCACCATCAACTATTGCAATATCAGCGGCGGATATCCAGGCGAAGGAAACATCAATAAACAAGCATTATTTGTTGATATCGAAAACGGCGATCTGCGATTGTTACCAGGTTCAGGATGCATTGATGCTGGACGAAGCAATTATTTGTCCGCGAGCATCACCACGGATCTGGCAGGCAACCCGCGCTTTGTAAACGATCCAGATACTCCCAATACAGGGATTGGTTCGTTACCGGTGGATATAGGCGCCTATGAGTTTCAAGGGAATTAATTGACCTGGCTGATCGAAGAAAACTGAAACTGAAAATTGGATATGGACGCGATTGTTTCAGCAGAGTTCATTCATCGTGTAGCGAATCGATGAGATGACAACAATCAAGCCGGGGCAACGCCCCGGGTTGCACTCGAACCGACTTCGGCAAGCTTAGGTATATTTGTGCGCGACCCGGGGGCGATGCCCCGGCTTGGGATGAGGCATTCAAAAATTTGCGTTCATTCACCCCACATGCTCAACTTTCAACTCGCGGCCCATCAATCCCTTGATCGCTTCGCTCGGTTTCAATCCTTCAAACAGAATCGCATGCACCGCTTGTGTGATGGGCATGTCGACCTGGTATTTCTTTGCAAGCGCGACCACTGATTTCGTAGTTGGCACGCCTTCAACGACCGATTTCATTGATTCAATAATGTGTTGCAATGTCTCTCCCTTTGCGATGCGTTCGCCGCACGTTCGATTGCGGCCTTCGGGGCTGAAGCAGGTGGTGGCCAGGTCGCCGACGCCTGCGATGCCGAAGAAGGTGTCGAGTTTCGCGCCCATCGCGACACCCAGCCGCGCTATTTCGGCAAGCCCGCGCGCAAGCAACGCAGACTTGGCGTTGTCGCCCGCTCGCAAGCCATCGATCATTCCCGCAGCCAAGGCGATTACGTTCTTAGCAGCGCCTGCGATTTCAACTCCAATCACGTCATCCAATCGATAAATTCGCAGCCAAGGCACGCGAAGCAAATCCTGCACGCACTCCGCGCACGAGCGCTCTGAAGACGCAGCGACCAGCGACGCGGGCAGATGGCGAGCGAGTTCTGAAGCGATGGATGGACCGGAAAGCGCGCAGATAGGAATTTGCCGATCTTGCGATTTGGTCATTTGGCCATTGAAATCCAATTTGCTATCGACAGCGGTCGCCAAATTCAACACGTCTGCAATCACCTCGGTCGGCCGCAACAGCGTTTCGTTCTCAACTCCCTTGGTGACGCTGACGATCGAAACAAGGTCTGGGATATATTCTCGCAAGCGCATCCACACCTGACGAAGATACTGCGTGGGGATGGCGCTGATAATGGTTGTTGCGTTGTTGAAGGCTCCAGAATCGTCGCTTGTAACTTCTACTGATTTTGAAAGGTCAAATTCAGGCAGTCGCGGCGAATGATGGGTGCGTTGCAGGGCCGCGGCATCCTTTTCAAACGGGCTCCATAACCTCACTCTCACACCGCGCGTAACCAACGCATCGGCCATCACCAGCGCCATCTGTCCATCGCCAAGGATGACTGCGGTTTGATTCATGAGAGAAGGTCGCCGGGCGGTGAATTGAATCGGAAACTCACGCGGTCTGCAATACTGATCGCTTTTCAAACACGTGGCGGGTGCGTTCTGTCGATGCGACCTCAGTGCGGGAAAAACGCCTCTATGCCTTGCAATTCGGATTTCTGGTTGAGTGTCTGGTCCCAGTTTGGTTATATCAGAAAACTCGTTATTTTCAGCTTTTCAAAGCCGAACCTCACTTGGGCTGGCTGCGTATCAACTCAAACGCCATTTAAAAAGGCGTCGATGTTCATTTCTCGTAAGAAGGCTTAGCATTCGCTTCTCAACGAATATCCCGCATGAAATCACCCCTTGATGCGTGGCTTGATGCGTGGATCTGTTGATCGCTGGATGCTTCCTTCCCAAGCCGGAGTTTCTCATGTCCGAACTCACCATTGCTGGCGCACCTGATCAAGATCGAAAACTTCGTGAAGCCGGTTCTGAAGGCGCTGAGCGGTTGGAACGCCACTTGTTTATCGCGTTGATTGGCGGAGTGTTGCTGGCCGCGTCATGGATCAGCCGGATGTTAGGAGTGCACGAACAGGTGGCTCAGATTCCCGCCGCCATCGGCGCGGCTATTCTGGTTGTGCCGCTGCTTCTGGGAGCCTGGCGAGAGGTGAAAGCTGGTCGGCCATCGAGTGATGCATTGGCGAGTTTGGCTGTCACGGCTGCATTCGCAAGCCAGAATTATCTCGCGGCGGGATTTCTCGCTTTTTTCCTATGGACAGCCAACCTGGTGCTGAGCCGCACTGCTTGGGGCGCCCAGCGCGCGATCCGCGACCTGATCGATCTCACGCCCGACACAGCTCGCCTAGTTGACAATGGCCAAGAGCGCGAAGTCAGCCTTTCTCAAATCAACATTGGTCAAATTGTTCGTGTTCGTCCTGGCGAAAATTTGCCTGTTGATGGCCGCATTGTTCGGGGCTCTTCTGATATAAACCAGGCTTCGCTCACTGGTGAAGCGGTTCCTGTTGAAGCTCAGCCAGGCACGCCGGTCTACGCAGGCACTACGAATCTCACTGGTCAAATTGATGTTGAAGTCACCGCCGTTGCAGGCGAGACAACCATCGGCAAAGTTGAGAGCCTGATTCGCGAGGCCGAATCCGCCAAGACCCAGCGGCAGGAATTGATCGAAGAACTAGCGACTTATTACGTTCCCGTCGTGTTGATGGTCGCTGGATTGGTATGGTTTTTCACCACTAAGAGCAGCGACCCACTTGTGAAGAGTCAGGCTGCGGTGCGCGCGATCACGGTTCTGGTTGTAACGTGCCCCGGCGCGTTGTTGATTTCGCATCCCACAGCGATGGTCGCTGCATTTGCTGCTGCAGCTCGCTTGGGAATGATGATCAAGCAAACCAAAACACTCGAAGCGGCAGCAACTGTTGACACTGTTGTCTTGGACAAAACCGGCACACTTACCACTGGCAAGTTTGCGGTGAGCCGCTTGGCGCCGGCCGAAGGCGTTGAAGGCGCATCGCTTCTGCAGGCTGCAGCAGATGTCGAACAACACTCCAATCACCCGCTCGCCAAATCAATCCTTGAAACCGCAAAGCAAGCGCGCATCAAGCCCAAAGACATTCAGAAATACGAAGAAGTTCATGGCCGGGGCGTCGTTGCGCATGCACCGGAAGGCGATATTCATGCTGGCCGCGCAGATTGGCTCCTGAGCATGAATCCATCCATTCAGTCGCAAGTCGCTGCGGTCGAATCAAAGATTGAAGGCATGTCAGGGGTGCATGTAATGATCGGCGGCAAGACTGGCCGTTATCTGGGCGCGGTGGGATTGGAAGACAAGCTTCGCCGCAATGCGCAGGAGGTCATCGATAAGATTCGTCACCTTGGTGTGCGAAAGGTGTGCATGTTCACGGGTGATCGATTGGCAGTCGCCAAACGCGTCGGCCAGGCGGTCGGCGTGGATGCGATCGAAGCTGAATGCTTGCCTGAAGAGAAACATGAGGAGTTAAAATACCTCATCAAGAAAGGTCATCGAACTCTTGTCGTAGGCGATGGCATCAACGATGGCCCAATTCTCGCATCTGCAGATGTTGGCGTGGCGATGGGATTGTCCGGTTCAGATATCGCAACCAATTCCGCAGGTGTTGCACTGATGAACGATGATCTGCGACATATTCCGTTCTTGCTTGAATTGGCGCGCAAGACTCGCAATGTTATTGGATTGAATGTTGCCGTGTCGTTGCTGCTTGCGATCATTGGTTTGGCGCTCGCGGCTACGGGCCAAATTAATTTGTGGTTGACGCCAATTTATTACATGGCGGGCTATGTTTTCGTGATTTTCAACAGTTTGCGATTGGTGCGCTTCGGCGAAGGCTTTACCGAAGCTGAGGAAGCCAAGCGAAGACTGGAAGCCAGCCGCGCGGTGAAGCCGATGAGGGCAAGAGTTGCTGCGGGAAGGGCTGTGGTTAGTGGCTAGTGATTGGTGGTTGGTGGTTGGTGATTGGTGATTGGTGATTGGGGTTTAGCGGTGTCTGCCCGCAGATTTCCTCAGGTTTTTTTCTCTCTCAAAATCATGTGTGCGGTGAAATTGTTGCCTTGGCGAACCTAATCACCCAATATGAACCCTGTCGATCATTTCTTTTTTGAGCAGAAAATGTTGTTGCCGGTGCTGGGGATCGGCTGCGGCACGCTGATCGCACTTGTTTCGATCGTGTTCAGCCTGGTGCGTTCAATGGTGGTGAATCGCGACAAAGAGCAAACCAAGCGAGAGCTTGCAGCATATGTCGCCGAGGGCACGCTCGAGCCAGACAAAGCGATTGCGATGATCAACGCGGGTCGGCCGCATTGGGAGACGGGCATTGAGCGATGTCGCAGCAAACAGAATTGCTAGCGCCTATTGTTGATTCTCTCGCACATGTTTGATGCCAAGCAACTCAATAAGCGATGCTTGATCTTTTGGTCTTTTGATATGTTTCTTAATCGTTATGAGATCATCAAGTCCAATGACATCAATCTGATGTGCACCAAGCTGATATTGCTCCGCATTCTTGATAATGTCGTCATATCCACCCAGCGGTTCAACATCACCAAGCAGGTCGAACGGTCCGAATGATGTCTCGAACGTGAAATTTGAACCAAGCGCAAGCGACCGAGCATCGATTATGAAAGGCAGATCGGGCGGCGCACCGCGCAATCGCGGCTTGATTTCGCGCAGCGCCACCGCAAGCCGTTCAAGGTTTGATTTTGTGCGCCGATAACAGAAGTCAATATCGAACGTCACCCGATTTCCACCGTGCAGGACTTCAGCTTGTCCCCCAATGACGATGAATTCAACCCCATGACGGATCATCACATCAACAGCATGTTCAATCGGGCTTTTTGGTGATTCGTCGGGCATTTTGCTTTATCCAAAGCATACCCAGCCGTGCCTTTTCATGCCGTTGAACTCTCTCAAGTGGGGAAAGCCGAAGACTTTCCCGAATCAGTGAAAGATCGGTACCATTTTTGTCTTGATCAGGAAACTTTGGATTCTGCGAGCCCTTCTTCATAATAAATTCTATTCGCGCTTTGAACGCGAATTCTTCTCTTACCCTACCGTCACACTCTCATCCAAATACACATCCTGTATCGCATTCAGCAGTTTCACGCCCTCCGCCATTGGCCGCTGAAATGCTTTGCGGCCTGAGATCAAGCCCGTGCCGCCGGCGCGCTTGTTGATCACCGCGGTCTTCACCGCATCTGCGAAATCGTTTTCGCCTGAAGCGCCGCCACTATTGATCAGTCCGCAACGCCCTGCGTAGCAATTCAGAACCTGATACCGGCACAGATCGATCGGATGATCCGTTGCAAGATCGCTATACATTCGCTTGTCGAGCTTGCCATAGCTTGATCCGCCCATGTTGAGCGCTTCGTAGCCGCGATTATTCTCAGGCAATTTCTGCTTGATGATGTCAGCTTCAATTGTCACGCCCAGGTGATTGGCCTGGCCAGTCAAATCTGCGGCCACGTGATAGTCCTTATCCCCCTTTACCTTAAATGCAGGGCTGCGGAGATAACACCAAAGAATCGTCGCCATGCCAAGTTGATGAGCAGCCTGGAACATTTCCGCCACTTCAACTATTTGCCTGCCTGATTCATCAGATCCAAAATAAATCGTGGCCCCCACTGCTGCGGCACCCAGATTCCAAGCTTCTTCAACCGTGCCAAACATGATCTGATCGAACTTGTTGGGCATGGTGAGCAGTTCATTGTGGTTCATCTTCACGATGAACGGAATCTTGTGCGCGAATTTGCGCGACACGGAACCCAGCACGCCAAACGTGGTCGCCACCGCGTTACAGCCGCCTTCAATGGCAAGCTCAACAATTTTTTCGCCATCAAAATAAATAGGATTCTTGGCAAAGCTGGCGCCCGCTGAATGCTCAATGCCTTGGTCAACCGGCAGGATCGATACATATCCCGTACCCGCTAAACGGCCATGGCTATATATCGCCTGCATGTTGCGCAGCACTTGCGGATTGCGATCTGAACGAGCCCATATGCGATCGACAAAATCCGGCCCGGGAAGGTGAAGCATGCCCTTGTCGATCTTCGCCTTGTGATTCAACAAGTTGTCGGCATCAGGCCCGAGATATTGTTCAACAGCAGACTTACTGCTGCGCGAAGTCGTGGCGGTTTTGGCGGTGAGGGTGGTCATGCAGTCATTCTAGCATGTGTGCATTCTGAACAGAACGTTATTTCAAGCTAGAACCTGGCGAAGCATCCATAAGCAAATCCGTGCCCTTCGCGGTGGTCTGCAATTCAATGCGCCCATTGCCGTGCGAGATCGCTTTGACAAGACCTAACCGATGAAGCAGAACAATGTTGTAGGGATTGCTGATCTGCTCCACCGCGATGCCTTGCCTTGCACTGGCAAAGACCTCCTGAGCTTGTGAAATCGTGTTGGCATCAGCGTGGAGCCGCCCCTGCCAGAGCGACCATGCATCCAGCAGATTGGCAGGGCCGCCGATGAGCAGCGATGCAAAACCCGCCAGCGACTCCCTTCGCAAAATCGGAATACCGAGCGCCAATCCAACGATCAGATCAGCGCCGTGATGTCGCTTGACGGAGAGATCGATGTCAACATCCTGAATTGGATCAAAGCCTCGCGATGCGTACCAGATCGAGAACGCGACGAAAACAACGACAATGATCGCTGCGATGAGCACGGCATGCTGCCGATACGAGCCGCCGAGAAAAATAATCGCCAGCCAAACGATCCAGAATGCCATGCCGTAGACGATCACGCATGTCGCGATGCCGACGAGAAAGGTGATGATCGCTTCGGTGATGATTTTGCGATTCTGTTCAGCAACCAGCGCGTTGAGTTTGGCGAACGTTGTTTCCATTGCAACGCATCTCTGCTGCGAACTTCCATACGTCGTTCAATGCCGTATCTAATATCCCACTGCCTGGCCATCGGCGCGCAAGTCGCTGCCTGCACAATAGCCATCATCCAACTTGTATATCGCCTGGCCACGGCCAAACGTCACGCTGCGTTCCTTTGCGATTTCAATCTCGTGCCCGCGGCGAATGAGTTCTTCATACAACGATTTTTCAAATCCCGGTTCCACTGCCACCTTCAGATTCTTCATGACCTGCCAGCGCGGTGCATCGAGCGCGGCTTGGGGATTCTGATGAAAATCAACCAAACGCGAAAGCACCTGCATGTGTCCTTGGGGCTGCATGAAGCCGCCCATGACCCCATAGGCCATAACCGGTTCTAATTTCGCGGCATTCGCCTTGGGAGCTTGCGTCACCATCGCAGGAATGATCGTGTGATACGGCCGCTTGCCGCCCGCGACCTGATTTGGATGGCCTTCTTCCAATGTGAAACAGCAGCCGCGGTTTTGCATCGCGATTCCCGTATCAGGAATCACAACACCTGATCCGAACCCTTCGTATTGCGATTGAATGAACGACACCATCATGCCCGATGCATCAGCAGTGCAAAGCAGAATCGTGCCGCCGGGCTTGGGCGTGCCGAAATCCGGATCTTTCGCTTTGGATGGGTCGATCAATCTGTAACGTTCATCCAGATATTTTCCATCGAGAAGTTCTTCGACCTTCACGGTCATGAAGCGCGGGTCGGCTATGTATTTGTGCGCATCGGCGAACGCGAGCTTCATCGCTTCGATTTGCAGATGAATCACATCGGGGCAATCAACTTGCAACTCGCCGATGTTGCGATGCTGAAGTATTCCCAGAGCCATAAGCGCCGCCAAGCCCTGGCCGTTGGGAGGGATTTCGTGCAAGCGATAGCCGCGATAATCGATCGAGATTGGTTCGACCCAATCCGCGCCGTGTGCCGCAAGGTCATTGAACTCCATCGCCCCGCCCTGTGCTTTGGAAGTTTCTGCAATCTTGCGCGCGATATCGCCTCGATAGAACGATTCGCCTTTGGAATCAGCAATGCTCTTTAAAGTCTTTGCATGATTCGGAAAGACAAACTTTTCCCCCGCCTTAGGCGCGTTTCCATCTTTCAAAAACGTCTTGCCCCATTCGGCAAAGTCTTTGTAGTGGTTTGTCGCGCGTGCCCACAGGTTTGCTGTTTGCGGAGCGACGGGAAATCCATTCGCTGCATATTCGATGGCGGGTTCAAGAAGTTTCGCAAAGGGCAGCTTGCCGAATTTCTTGTTCAATTCAACCCAGCCAGAAACGGCGCCTGGGACCGTGACGGGATCCCAACCGGTGTGCGGCACTTCCTTCATGCCTGCGAAACGCGAAATCGCAAGCGATTTTGGGGCGCGTCCGGAAGCGTTGAGGCCGTGGACTTTGCCGTTGATGTAAATGAGTGCAAACGCATCTGAACCAATTGCGTTGGTCGTGGGTTCGAGCACCGTCATCGCAGCGGCAGTTGCCACCGCAGCATCAGCAGCGTTGCCACCCTGCCGAATCATGTGAAGACCAGCTTGGGCTGCGAGCGGTTGCGAGGTCGCAACAATGTTGCGTGCCAGAATCGGCATGCGTTGCGAAGGGTACGGAAATTGCCAGGTGAAGTCGGGCATAAGAATTTGGCGATTTGGCGATTTGGCGATTTGGCGATTTGGCGATTTGGCGATTGATTGTATCGAGTTTGCCATTGCCGAATCACTCAATGCAAGATCCTGATCACAACACTCTTCCTTCTTCCTCCTGCAACTCCTTATTAATCGCCACCGCAGCGATCGCGCCTTGGGCTGCCGCACAAATGACGAATTCCATGTCCTTGGATGCATCGCCCGCCAGGTAAAGCCCGCGAACGCAGGTTCGCTCGCGTTTATCTGTGATTACGCCGCCTTTTCGGTCAAAATCGCAGCCTAACTGCGCTGCAAGATCAGACTTCTGCCGTTGACCTGTGTTAAAGAACATTGCATCGCGTTTCAGAACTGAACCATCAACAAAGACAACTTCACGAAGCCTGCCCTTCCTGCCTCGAAGCTCAGCGATCTTCTTGGTATGCACAGCAATGTCATGCTCGTGCATTTTTTCGCGGTCAGCCTGGGAAATTCTCACGCCATCGGTCAGCACCACGACATCATCGCTCCAACCCTTGAGGAGAAGCGCCAAACCCATTCCCGCGCGGCCATGGCCGAACGCTGCCATTGCTCGGTCGCGCCACTCCCATCCATCACAATAAGGACAGTGATGAATGCTCGTTCCATACAGGTCAGTGAAGCCTTCGATGCGAGGCAGTTGATCGCGAAGGCCAGTCGCCAGCAACAGTTTCTTGCTGCGGAAGCGCTGCTTATCGAACAATTGCACTTCGAAACTCTCCCGCCGCTTTGATGCTTTCAGCACTTCACTTTCGCAAAACTTTACGCCATAGGGTTTCAATTGCGTTCGACCAAGCTTGAGCAATTCGCGCGGGTTGATTCCATCGCGCGAAAGAAATCCATGCATGGCATGCGATGGCGCATTCCGCGGCTTGCCATGGTCGATCACCAGCACGCTTCGCCTGGACCTGCCAAGTACCAGCGCCGCGTTGAGCCCCGCCGGTCCGCCGCCAACGATGATGACGTCAAACATGAGCGCAGACTACATCAACTTCACCACCCGATTGGCAGAATCTGAACCTAATACTTGCGCAAAAGCTGTGAATGATCTTGTCCTCACAGCCGATACAAGCATTATCGCTGGAATTACGCGCGTTTATTGAAGCGCAAAGTCGAATCTCAGGATGAGAAAAATGAGCGACACGATGGTCGACGTGACACGGAAGGCGAAGAACTTCATCATCGCGCAATCAGGCGTGATTCCGTTTCGGTTCCGCAAAGGCGAACTTGAGATCGCACTCGTCACCGCGAGCAGCGGCCCGCATTGGACCGTGCCTAAGGGTCATGTTGAACCCGACATGTCGCCTGCGGATTCAGCCGCCAAGGAAGCGTTTGAAGAATCAGGTTTAGTGGGCGAAGTGAGCCGCCGCTGCATCGGCAAATACGTTTATGAAAAACGAGGTGCGCTGCGGCAGGTGCAACTGTATCCCTTGGCCGTCAGAAAAGAATTGAAACGCTGGCCGGAAATGGATGAGCGCAAGCGCCGCTGGATGACAATTGAAGAAGCATCATCGCGAGTGCGAAACGCAGAATTGCGGTGCTGCATTCAGGCGTTCGGGCGCATGATGAAGGTGCGCATGCGCAGCGAAATTCGTCGGGCCGCGTAGCTTTGCGACCTACACCGACGCGCTAATCCATCCGCCACAGATTACTGCGTCTTCGTCGTAACACACCACAGCTTGACCGGCGGCAACGCCATATTGCGGCTCATTGAATTCAACTTCGAGCGAGTTCGTTTCAATGGCGCGAACTCGCGCCGAAACCGGTGGCGAGTTGTAGCGGAATTTTGCGGTGCATGAGGTCCACGCCCCTTGCGCCTCTCCATCAATCAACCAATTCGCTTCATGCGCAATGACACGATCAACGCGAAGTTCATCGCGCTCGCCAACGGTGATGGTGTTTGCAATCGGATCTTTGCTCACCACGTAAATCGGATGGCCGAACGCAACACCCACCCCGCGACGCTGGCCGATCGTGAAGTGCTGATGTCCTTGATGAGTGCCAACCTCATTGCCATCGCGATTCAAAATTGCACCAGGTTTGATCTGCTCAGGTGTTCGCCGCGCGACAAGTCCCGCGTAATCGTTGTCAGGCACGAAACAGATTTCCTGCGAATCAGGTTTATCGAAGACAGGCAGGTCGAATTCGCGCGCTAGACGACGCACTTCAGTTTTGTGCATGCCGCCGATGGGGAGAAGCATTTCGGCAAGGCGCTCGCGCGGCGCGCCGAACAGAACGTAGGATTGATCCTTGGTGTGATCGATGCCGCGGAGCAGGCGAGGAATTCCGCGACGAGACAAGTCGGGATCGACGGTCGATGATGAATCGTGCGCAATACGCGCGTAGTGACCGCTTGCGACGAATTCCGCATCAATCTGCTTGGCGTACTCGTGCAGCTTGCCGAACTTCAGCCAATCGTTGCAGCGCACGCAGGGATTGGGAGTGCGGCCGGCGTTGTACTCGCCGACGAAATAATCAATGATGCGGCCGAAATCTTTTTTGAAGTTGCAGACATAAAAAGGAATGCCAAGCTTGGCGGCAACCAACCGTGCATCGGCGGCATCGTTGATCGAGCAGCAGCCCGGGTGGCCAATTTTCAGCGGCCGCTTGCGGCTTCGCGCAGTTGAACAAGTAGAAGGTGCGATGTCACTCACAGCTCCCGAGTGCTGACCATCATCTTCATCATGAAACTGCTCCAGCTCATCAAATGATTCACCGGGTGAACCCAATCGCATGAAGCAGCCGACCACATCGTACCCTTCGCGCAGCAGCAGCGCTGCGGCGACGGAGCTATCCACGCCGCCAGACATGGCGACCAGAACCTTGGGCTTGCGGTCTGACATTGGTAAATGATTATAGGTGCCCCACTTGCAAAGCCGCGATCATTGATCGCGGGAGCGACTGCACCGATATCGGAACCGTGAGGAAAACACGCGCCAACCCGCGACCACTGGTCGCGGCTTTGCATTTAAAGATTACAATGCCGCCCGCCATGTTTATTTACGCAGGCATCGACGAAGCTGGTTATGGCCCAATGCTTGGCCCGCTTTGCGTGGCGTGCTCGGTGTTTGTTGTGCACGATCATGATCCTGATACTTCCGGCCCATGCGACTTGTGGAAAAGACTCAGTAAGGTGGTTTGCCGGAAGCGCACGGATCGACGCAAGCGCATCGCAATTGAAGATTCCAAGCAGTTGAAAGGCGCGCGTGATGCAAAGATTCATCCACTCAAGCATCTTGAGCGTGGCGTGCTGGCGTTTCGTTCGATGATTCAATCATGTCCGAATTGCGATTCAGATCTGTTTCGCGATTTGAAAGTCCAAATCAACTTCGCCCCGTGGTATGAATCAACCACTCCCTTGCCGGTCGCCCAAACATCGGAAGAACTTGCGATCGCAACGAGTCGTTTGAAAAAAACGCTCGCGAATGAAGGCGTGGAGTTTCACATGCTTTCTTGCGAGGCCATTGACGCCGAATCGTTCAATCGACAGGTTGAAACCATGGGCAACAAGGCCAGCGTGAACTTCTGCGCGGTGATGCGATTGATCGATCAAGTGTGGGCCAGGTTTGGCGATTCAAATCACCCGCGCATCATTGTCGATCGCCAGGGCGGCCGATCACACTACCTTCAAGATTTGCTGTTGGCCTATCCTGATGCGCACATTCAAATCTTGGCGGAAACTGAGACGTTGAGTCGCTACCGCCTGCAGCGAGGCGAGTCGCAGTTGACGGTGAGTTTTCTCGTTGAAGCCGAAACCGCGCATCTGCCGGTGGCGCTTTCGAGCATGACCGCGAAGTATGTCCGAGAACTGTTCATGATCCGATTGAACCGCTACTTTCAATCGCTCATGCCCGAATTGAAAGCGACTGCGGGGTATACCGAAGACGCCAAGCGATATCTCGCGGACATTCACCCGCTCATTGACCGCCTGGGGATTCAAAAACACGTGTTCGTTCGTGCGGTTTGAGAGCGCATTTCAGACAAATTGCACCGCCGAGTTTTTGTTGACTCGCGGTGGAAAACCGATAAACTATGGGACTCGAAAGAGCCGGCAACGGTGTAGTTGCCGGCATTTTTTCAGGCGACCTCAATCGGCAAAGGAGTTCACCTTGCCAGGCGATGATGATGAGGACGCCCGTTCGCCGATCTTGGTCCTGAGCCTGCTGTAAGCAGGCGTGGACAGCCCGGCATAACGGGCTGTCAACGGGACCCTTTCCTTCCTGACCGTCGTGTTTCTTCACCTCACGTGGAGCGCTCAAAGCAGCAAACGACGTTGGCAGTCAGGGGGAATCCCGCAAACAACTTCTAATTCACCACGATTACCGGCCAAGGGTATCGGTGTTGTGGTCGATCAATAAATAAATCGCATCGCGCTTGAAGTGTTTCTTCAAAGCGACGAGGCAAGCAAATCACACGATCATTTTTCTCGCCACGCAACAAGGAAAGTCCAAGCCATGCCAGTTGATCTCACAAAAGTACGCAATATCGGAATCGCCGCCCACATTGATGCCGGCAAGACCACCGTCACCGAACGCATCCTGTATTACACAGGTAAGAACTATAAGATGGGTGAAGTCCACGAAGGCACCGCCACCATGGACTTCCTCATTGAAGAGCAAGAGCGCGGCATTACCATTCAATCCGCCGCGACCACTTGCCCGTGGGAGCACAAAGGCACCGAGTACAAACTCAACCTGATCGACACGCCCGGCCACGTCGACTTCACCATTGAAGTCGAACGCTCCCTCCGCGTGCTCGACGGCGCTGTTGCGGTCTTCGACGGCAAGGAAGGCGTCGAACCACAATCCGAAACCGTCTGGCGACAGGCTGACCGCTACAAAGTTCCACGCATCTGCTTCGTCAACAAGATGGACAAGATCGGCGCGAACTTCCAGTTCTGCTACGACACCATCATCTCGCGCCTCGGCGCCAACCCCATCGCAGTCCAGCTGCCCATCGGCGCTTCGGAAACCTTCGAAGGCGTCATCGATCTGCTCGAAATGCGCGCGTACTACTTCGACTCCAGCGAACTTGGCGCCAAGGTCGAACAACGCGATATCCCCGCAGACATGAAAGACATGGCTGAACTGTGGCATCACGAAATGGTCGAGAAGGCAGTCGAGCTCGACGACACCCTCATGGAAAAATTCCTCGAGGATGAACACAAAATCACTCCCGATGAAATCCGCGCTGCCATCCGCAAGGGAACAATTTCCCGCCAATGCTTCCCGATTTTCTGCGGCTCTGCTTTGAAATACATCGGCGTGCAATTGCTTCTCGATGGCGTCATCGATTACCTACCCAACCCAACCCTTTCCAGCACATTGGGATCCTAAGCTTAGAATTCCACGTGGACAAGTTGTCGCG